>LBJMJ02800__coassemble_641_pt1 | contig 25215 bp, 22 predicted proteins | sample LBJMJ02800__metabat2_high_PE_010 | metagenome-assembled genome bin LBJMJ02800
GAAGACAGAATTGATTATTTCATAAGAATGTAGCTTTCCAGGATTTTGTGAAATTAACGCAATTATTCCTAAGCATAAAGTAATCACAATAAGCGAGCACTTCATTGAAAACAAGAAACTACTACCATATCGTTGTAAATATCCAGCCAAAAAATAAAGAAAGATAAAGTAACTCCCGGTAGAATACCCAAGATTTGCAACATCAAACTCAATCCTTGGAAAAATTATTGCTAATGTTGGAAAGATAGAATCAACTACAAATAATAAAATAAGCAAACATTGAAGTTGGTGTTTGCTTACGTTATTCAATACCTTATTTAAATAAGGCATTAGCAACAGCATAATAACATACGCATTTACAAACCAGTAGTTTGTTGGGAGTAAGTAAGGAACCATTACCTTAAGCCAAACGTTCCCACCAAGAGTTTCATGTACCAATTTAGGATCAAATATCTTAAAAACCAAAAAAATAATCCAACTGTAAAAGTACATCGTTAATATTAGATTAATGGGGCGTTTAAAATTGAATTTTTTTGCAGATAGGAAATAGGCTCCAATCAAAACGAAAACCGTAACCCCAACTCTACCAGCAAAATGTAGCATTAAATACGTCTTATCGACACCTTTTATCACCTCTCCTGCAGCCATAGACAAATGATAAGTTCCATGAATTGCATAGTGGTGAATTACAATCGCAAACATACTAAAAATTCGTAGTAATTCAATTGTTGAATTCCGAGAATTAACCTTTTTGATCATTACTTTCACTCATATCCTTATTTTTCTGTTCTAATTTCAAAATTGTCAAAATGTAATTAATGATCGTTTTCACCACTGCATAAAATGGAACACACAAAATCATCCCGGTAATCCCAGCAATGTTTCCGGCTGCCAACAACAGAATAATGATTGTCAATGGGTGAATGTTTAAGGTCTTCCCGATAATATTTGGATAAATGATGTTCCCATCAATTTGTTGAACCACGATCACCACTACGATCACCCAGATAATCTTTTCGGGGGCTACGGTTAAGGCCACCAATAAAGCCGGGGCAATCCCAATATAGGGTCCGATATACGGAATCATGTTGGTAATTCCTGCAATTAAACCGAGGATAATTGCTAAGGGTTGACCGATGATGAAGTAACCAATACTGGTTGCCAAAGCGACAAACAAACACTCAATTGCTTGGCCAGAAATGTAGGCCGATAAAGTGGCGTTCATTTGGTGGAGTAAATTGGCTACTTCTTCACCATGCCGTTGGGAGAAGAAGCGCTGCACACTCGGTACCAAGCGATTGCCGTCCTTTAACATGTAAAATAACATTACCGGCACCGTCACGGCAATCACCACTGCTTTAGTTACCGCCCCAATCAAGGTTCCGGCACTGGAACTCAGACTGGCCAGCAAGGCTTGGGCGTATTTGGCCACTTGGCTGCTGTACTGATTGTACAAGCCCTTGAGATCCACCCGCTCTAACATCGGGTGGTGCGACAGCTGCACGATCCAAGCCTGGGTATCCTTCGTCGCCGTCGGTAACCATTTAATTAGCTGGGTCAATTCGTTGACTAGCGATGGGATCAAGGCCATAAAGGCCCCTACCACCAGTAAAATTAGGAGTAAAACCACCAAAAGGCTAGCGATGCCCCGAGGTAAGCGAAATTTACCAATTTTAAACTTAGTCAGCAACTTCACTACCGGATTAAGCATGTAGTACAAGAATAGTGAGATCACTAATGGAACAAAAGTGACCGAGATAAAGATGATCACCGGTCGAAAAACAAAGTCGAGTTTCGAGCACACCCACACCAACAGGGCTAAAATCAATAACTCTAACGACCAGTACAAGATCGACTGTTGTTTCGCTTTCATTTTTTCTCCTTTACGATGTAGATCGGCCGGTGCTTAACCTGGAGGTAGATCCGGCCAATATACTTTCCAACGATCCCGATACATAATAGTTGCATCCCGCCAAGCAACAGGATAATACAAACCATTGAGGCCCAGCCAAAAACACTAGAAGCTGGATTAACCAAACGACGAATAATAACAACCATGATTCCGATAATCGATAAAAGTGCCGACGAAGTACCCAACCAAATTGCGAGCGACAACGGCGCTTGGGAGAAGTCGGAAATGCCATCCATGGCATACTTAAAAAGCTGCCAGGTATTCCAATCTGTCTCCCCGGCCACGCGCTCAACGTTATGGTAATCCAGATATTTGGTCTTAAAACCGACCCAAGAGAAAATTCCCTTGGAAAAACGGTTATATTCCTTCATTGACAGGACCGCATCGACCATCTGGCGGGTCATCATCCGGTAATCCCGGGCGCCGGGGACAATATTAGTATTCGAAATCCGGTTAATAACCTTGTAGAACTGATCGCTAAGGAAGGATTTGAATTTGGCTTCCCCGGTCCGGTCGGTCCGGCGGGTCCCAATACAATCGTATTCCCCACTTTGAAGTTCTGCGTACATCCGCGGCAGAAACGATGGCGGATCCTGTAAATCAGCATCCATTACGACCACGTAATCACCAGTCGCCGCTTCTAATCCTGCATACAAGCCTGCTTCCTTCCCGAAATTCCGGGAAAAGGAAACGTAATGCACCCGTTCGGGAGCTTGAGCGTGTAACTTGCGCATCTCGCCTAAAGTATCGTCACTAGAACCGTCATTAACCAACCAGTACTCTACGTCAACATCTTTTATTTCCTGCACCACTTTTTCAACCGCCGGGTAGAACAATGGCAAGGCTTCGGCCTCATTATAACAAGGTACCACAATTGACAACTTTTTCATTTGTATCTCCCAAAATTTTAGCTACAACCCTTTATATTTTAGGATAAACCAATCATTATAAACAACGAAAGCTTCATTTTTGTTTCTTCAATTTAAAGTACAAAATGCTTCCAACAGAAAGTCATACCTAATCTTTTTGGTAGATTGCATAAAATATCCCTTCTTCTTTTTCGCTAAACTTAAGCTATTATATCAACAATTACACAAAAGAAAATAAAAAGTAGGAATTTGGTCTCCTTGGGGCCATAATTCCTACAATAATCCTTTTACATATTCAATTAGTTAATCATATCCCCGTTATCTTTTCGGAAATTATACCATTTACCATTAACCAATTGTTTACCGTACAGCATATGACCAGATTGATCATAATAAACCGTCCGACCATCGTTCAGTTTAGTAAAGCCTGTTGTCAGGCTGCCATCAGCCTTAAAGTAGTACCAGTAACCATTGATTTGTCGTTCAGTATTCTTAAGCATTATTGGTGCAAAGTAATACGTTTTGCCATCAATCTTTTTGAATCCGGTCTGTTGGTCACCATTGTCATCTGCAAAGTAATAGTAAGTTCCATTTACGTTTGTTAAACCATGCTGCATTTGACCAACTTCGTTATAGTAAACCAACCGGCCATTAGGTAATTTGGTAAAGCCTGTTGCCATATTACCATTATCTGTCGCAAAGCAATACCAAGCCCCATTTAAATGTTGTTCACCATAAACCATATGACCTTGACCATTATAATAAACAGTTCGCCCATCACTTAATTTAGTGAAGCCTGTTGCCATACTGCCATCAGCCTTAAAGTAATACCAATAGCCATTCAATTGTCGTTCAGTAGCTTTTAACATGGCAGGAGCAAAATAATAAGTCTTACCACCTATAATTTTTAATCCTGTCTGTTCATTCCCATTATCATCAGCAAAATAGTAGTAAGCGCCATTAACATTGGTTAAACCATGCTGCATTTGGCCAGCCATGTTGTAGTAAACAGTCCGACCATCTTTTAACTTAGTAAAGCCAGTGGCCATATTACCATTATCCGTTGCAAAGTAATACCAGGCTCCATTGATCTTTTGTTCACCATACATCATATGGCCTTGAGGATTGTAGTAAACAATTCGTCCATCCGCAATCTTGGTAAAGCCAGTCTGCATAATGCCATCACTACTGAAACCATACCAATAGCCATTCAAATTCAACTGACCGCTAACCGCCTTCTTGGTCGTTGGATCAAAGTAGTAAGTCTTACCACTTACCGTCATTAAACCACTTACCAAGGTCTGGGTTGTAGCATTATAGTAGTAGCGAACTCCGTTAATCACGTTCAAGCCATTCGTTAACGTTTTAAGGTCGACCGTCCCATTAGCTTGAACATGAAGCGTACCGACATAAGTTCCATTGGCGCTGGTTAACAATTTACCCGTTGTTAAATCATAATATTGGAACGTCTTGCCCGCTTGGTTGTACACCAAACCAGTTTGGCGTTGACCTGTTTTCGGATCAAAGTAGTAGCTGCTACCGTTGACTGTCGTTTGCCCCGTGACCATATTCCCGTTATCCGTCCGGAAGTAATAGGTCGCTCCATTGATTGTTTGCAGACCATATTGCATCTGCCCAGCGCCATTGTAATAAACGACCCGGCCATCCGTTAAGCGCATAAAGCCGGTCTGCTTGACGCCGCCTTGGTAGAGGTACCAGTGGCCATTTTCGTAGCTTTCCCCGTTCTTAGCCACGTTGGAGGAAAAAAGCCCCATGTCAATCGAGCCGTCAATCCCGTTAAAGGAATCGGTGTATTGCCAGGCCCCGTAGCCAGAATTTAAGATCGTATTCTTCCAGTAGGAGTAGTAGTAAGCAGCAATCCAGGTCCGACTCTTGCCGACGGTCGAACTGACCTTGTATTGCTGGTCAAAGTAATAACCAGTGTAGACGGCATGGTTAGTGAAGCCTTGGGCGCTCAAAGCGGCCCAGTAGGCATTTAACAAGCTGGTAATATCGCCCCGCTTGACCACGTCATCTTCCACGTCGGCAATCATCAAGGTATCCTTACCTAAACCAAATCGCCGGGCCGCCGCTGCGAAGTAAGCCGCTTCGGCTTGCGCGGCCCAGCTCGAAGTAAAGGTTACGTAGTCGTAGGCATAGACCGTTAAGCCGGCCGCCTTGGCGTTGGCAATCTGGGCCCCCGCGTATGGGTTCACGTAGGTGGTCCCTTGGGTCAGCTTGACGATGACGTACTTCACCCCTTGATTTTTCAAGTTAGTATAGGTATTAACGCTCATTGCCCCCTGATAAGAGGAAACGTCGATCGCATCCGCACTGGTACTGTAGGAACTCTTATTCGTAACGCTACCGGCATTATTGCTTGGAGTGTAGGTTTTAATATTTGGCGCAGAAGTCGTGTTGACCGCGTTGGCAACGACATCCGGGTTCGTCGCTACGGTTGGCGTATTGGCATCGGCCGCTTTGTACAGGGCTGGTTCACTGCTATTGGTACTGGATGTGGCATTAGTCTCGCTTGCGCTAGCGGACGAACTGGCACTGTTCACTGCTGAAGTCGGAGCACTGGCCGAAGCTGGCGCTACTACTGAGCTAACAGAAGCGGTGCTAGCACTTGAAGCCGGCGTGGCTGGGCCTGATGCTTGTGACGCCGCACTGGCCGCCTGGCTAACGGTAGTTGCCGGCGTCGTTTCAGCCTGCGCGGCTTGGGGTTGGACCAGCAACAAAAAGCTTGCCGTGGCCAAGACAACCCCTGAGAGGGTAGTAACTTTTTTCACATTCCGGGCAAAATTGGCTTGGTAGGCCCGAATTTGATCGACATTGTTCTTCAAAATGAAATCCTTTCTTCGAATTTAGCGTTCTTACAAAAAGGGTACCGACAAAACTGCCGGTACTCTTTTAATTACTTATTCAACTTAACTATCTTAACGGTTGTTCAAGATAATGTCCAGTGGGTTCAACCAAGTTCCGTTGTTGTTAAAGGAATTAGCTAAGGCCACGTTGAAGTTCTTTTGACGAGTAATCCCAATGTGGAGGTGCGCTGTATTCCGGTAACCAATTGTGTCACCTAAACCAATTGGTTGGCCTGGCTTAACCGCGATTTGGTTCCGAGAACTGAAAGCTTCTTGGTAAACCACTAAGTATTCACCAGTATCAACTGTAACGTACCAGTCTAACCCGGCCGCGTAACCAACCGACTTCACCGTCCCAGCATGGATGGCGTGAACCGTCGTCCCGGGGTGATCAATAGAACCAAAGTCCAACCCATCGTGGAAGCCGTTCAAGCGGAATTCCCCACCGGCGTTCACCCCAAACAGTTGTGCTCCAGAGAAGTAACCCTTCCCCACACTCGGGAATGGCCAACCCCAAGCTTCTTCTACCCCGTTGTTATCAAAGGTGTAAGTCTTGCCATCGATGGTATGTGTACCGGTGTACATGTTACCGTTATCAGTAGCAAAATAGTATTGCTTATTATTGAGCTTTTGCCAACCATATTGCATTTGACCATCGTTATTGTAGTAAACAGTCCGGCCGTCTGCTAACTTCGTAAAGCCCTTAGCCATGTTGCCATTGTCCTTGGCGAAGTAGTACCAATGACCGCCGAGCTTCTGTTCACCGTACTGCATTTGACCATTGGTGCTATAGTAAACAGTTCGACCATCGGCTAACTTAGTAAGCCCCTTGGCCATATCACCATTTTGCGTACTAAAGTAGTACCAATGACCATCAATCTTCTTTTCGCCATTCGTGATTTGAGCCGTTTGCGGATCATAGTAAACCGTCCGACCGTCTGCAAGCTTTTGCCAACCAGTCTTTAACGTTCCAGTCTTGGCATCATATAAGTACCAGTGACCTGCAACTTGGTTTTCACCATTAGCCAACTTAAGATAACCATTGGCATCAATAGCAAAGGATCCAACTTTGCCATTCTTAACCAACGCACCATCAGTACCAAAGTAGCTCAATTTACCGTTATTATAAATTACACCCTTTTGGACATCACCATTATCTTTAGCAAACATGTAAGTCTTGCCGTTAGAAAGGGTTTGTTCCCCATGAAGCATTCCTCGGCCCTTACCGTTAGCATCAACATCGTAGTAAACGGTTCGACCGTTAGCTAACTTCGTAAAGCCACGAGCAGTGTCTCCATTATCAGTTCGGAAGTAGTACCATTGCCCATTAATTTTTTGTTCACCGTATTGCATTTGGCCTTGGGCGTTGTAGTAGTCCAACCGACCATCGGCTAACTTCGTAAAGCCAGTCTGCATTACTCCATTATCATCAAAATCGTACCAATGACCATTGATATTCTTTTCACCCTTGGTCATGCTTGGGGCAAAGTAATAAGTCTTACCATTGTTGGTCTTAAAACCTTGTTCACGGTCCCCATTATCAGTTCGGAAGTAGTAGTAGGTACCGTTTGCTTCTTGCATCCCATGAAGCATCCCTTGGCCAGTAACTTTATTACCATCTTTCTTAACGTCATAGTAGACATTCCGACCGTCAGCTAATTTTTGCCAACCAGTAACAACATCACCGTTGTCAGTCCGGAAGTAATACCATTGGTTGTTAATTTCTTTTTCGCCATACTGCATCTGGTTGGAAGTCGTATCGTAGTAGACCGTCCGGTTACCAGACAAGCTTTGCCACCCATTCAGGTATTGGTTCGTCGCAGTATCTTGCAAGTACCAGTGGCCCCCGCTGTAAACTTCCTTGGTCGTTGGAGCCGCAGAAGAGTTCGCAGACGCTGCGTTTGACGTAGTTGCGGCACTGGATTGCGCCGAAGTTTGAGCACTCGTAGTTTCAACAGCCGCCTTGTACATAGCAACTGGCGCTGCTTGTTGACTAGCCGGGGCCGTAGCGGCACTAACCGCTTGGCTCGCTGAAGCCACTTGGGCTGAAGCGCTCACCGCTGGGGCTGCGCTAACTTGCGCGGACGCACTGACCGCTGGCGTCACTACGGCTACGTTAGCACTGGCAGTTGCCGCAGAGAGGACCGTTTGGTCGTCACTGCTGTTAGCGTTACCGGTCGTCGTTGCGACCTTGTCAGCAGCTTGGTCCGCTTGGGTCGCCGTGTCGGCCTTTGCGCCGTGCACGCCGGCAAAGAGGCTGGCCGCCGTAATCCCAGCGACTAACCACAGCTTCCCTTTCTTGTACATCTTAAAGTGACATTTCATATCCTGACTCGGTTTACCCATGTCGTTCTCCTTACGTTAATTACTCGGTTTTTATCTTTAATAGTTTCAAAAATTTATGATTTTCTAAATGTTCCTTGTAAATTCTATCATTCATTGTTTTTTCGATCAACGCTCTGGCCAAGATGATACATGATTGTTACATGAAAGAAACCTTGCGTTTAATTTGTGTTTGCCCTTTTCATGATTTTTCAAGCAAAGAAAAAGCCCGCCAACCCCATTTTAATGGGCTTGACAGGCGACCACGGAACGTGGTCTTACCGTTCGTCGTGAACTTGCACGTTGTTCGCTACTTGGTTGACATAAGCGCCTGCTTGTTCTTGGTTCGCCGTGTTTACCATGTCATTGAGCTGGTATTGGTTCCACTGGTTCCCCTTGTACAGGTAGACGGATTTGTCGCTACCGGCAACATCCTTGCTTTGAGCGTAGTAGTTAACCCACTCGCCGTTGTCTGCCGTGCTGCCGTAGACTTGGTAATAGGTGTTGTTGGTCCCGTTTGGCAATGGCGCCAAGACGCTGCTTTCGTTCATGATCGTTACTGATAATGGCCGATCAGTAACTGGCAACGCTTCGTTGGTTACGTGCTTGCTGGTATACCAAGTGTAGAGGCCAAACTTTTGGTTTAGCGTCAGTTGGTCCGCTGCCAAAGTCGTAGTTGCTTTGGTTGGCGTTGGAACCGCTTGGGTAGCCGCTTGCTTCGTTGCCGCCGGGGCGTTAACCGTCAACGTCTTTGTAGCCGGCGTGTAAGTCGCCGGGGCTTGGCTAGCCGCCTTCAGCATCATTGGTGCAGCCGGCGTAGCAGTTGCCGTCGGAGTTGTCGCTACCGCGGTCGACGCTTCTTCTGTTTTAGCCACGGTGTGGTCAGCGTGCTTCTTGGTCGTTTGGCTGGTCGGGGCCGGCGATGATGAACTGGCCGCTTTTTTAGAGCTGGTCGTTGCTGCTTGACCACAACCGGCTAATAATGCCGCCATTGCTACGGTACTGAATAATAGCTTGAATTCCTTCCGCATGATCATCATCCTCCTTACCCTTCATGATTTCTCTCATGCCGTTAAAGTTGCTGTAATCTTTATCATTTCTTTGTAACTTTATTGTAACACAAATTCTGACCCTTGCGGAGAATTTTACGAAATTCACCAATAAATCTAAATGCGGTAGGGGCGATGGAAGTATTTCTTAATGTAGGCTTGGCACTCTTCTAGGTGGGGCTCGCCGTAGGTCCGCGTACAAAAATCGGTTAGGAACGCCAAGCCCCACTCCGCTTCGGCCGTCAAAAAGTCGTCGTTAAGCTGCTTAAATTCCGCCCAACTGATCTGTTGGTTACGACCTAGCCACATTTCGAACTGTTTAAAGCGCAATTGTTGTTGCCTTTCGTATTTGTCCACTGAAGCAAGAATCCCTTCAAAGGCTCCTTGAGCAACATCGAGTCTCAACTTAAAATGGGTGCCGCGCTTTTCATCGCAGAAGTAAAGCAACATTTCCTTGGTCTTACCATTGTATTCATGCGCCTTCATAAAGTGCGCCATGTAATACACCACATCGGTGTCTTTAGCGCCACAACTCGGCACCAAGGCATGAAAACCGGCAACATAAGCGATCGGCCGGTGCTTGTATTGCTGGTAAAAACACTTCGTATCCAACTCCCAAATCTGCGCCGTTTCTGCGAACTTATTCATGACATACTTCAATGGCCGGTCAACGACCAAGCCTTCCCCCTTGGTCAGCATCAAGAGCGTCTGCTTTTCCCGGTACGCCGTCAAAAAGAAGATCTCGTCCCAGCTAATGGGATGGTATGAAGTTACTGGCCATTCTCGCTCGCGCAAAGTCTTTAAAGTATGAACTTTGTCTATGCTCATTCAAACTCCTCCTAAATTCAAAATTGTGGAATTTTCCGTTACCCATTAAAGCACAAAGGTAAACGCTTTCTCAAGACCTAAATTTTAATCTCATCCCTCTTAATTATCAGTCTTTAAGCGCTGCTAGAATAATTTTATTTCATTTTTATTTTTGTGATTAACTTTTTGATACAAAAACAAAATGCCCTACTTGAGAAGATCAAAGATAGACCATTCTGGATCAAAGCCATGATTTATGCTGGTCGGCAAGGGCGAAATTGACCAGGTTAACGCCTTTTCGTCTCATTTTGAGATTAGTTAAGGGATGATTTAACGTTTTCAACTTTTAAAAAATCTTTATATGATGTTTTCGTCTTCGGCCGAGACAAGCCTAAACGAAACGGAGATTTTTTATGAAACCTAATCACTCGAACAGCCAATTTAATCAGGCGCTCTTGGCGACCTATACCGACCCCAACTTGTCCGGCCTTATTTTCGGCTTTCTCAAGCGCGCAAATATCCAGCCGAGTCATCCCGACCGTGATGATTTAGTTCAGGAATGCCACCTGGCAGCCGCCCAAGCATCAATTGATTTTGAGCAGCGCGCAGATGTTTTAACCATGAAACGCAGCACTTTCATCTACCAACGCTTATCCTGGTGCCTCGGTAAATACTTTGAACGTGGCAATCGCGATTACCAACGAGCTGCCATCAAACTGGACCAGCCCCTAACAAGCACTCCCAGCCAAACTCATCCTGATCTATGCTACGAGTACGACTTTGAAACCCGGGAAGCTACCATTCAATTAGTTCACCAAGCCTTAGCCCAAGCAGCACCAATGCAGCGTAAATTCTTAAGGCTCTTGTTAAAAGACCCCGGCTTAACGAACAACGAACTCGCTAAGCGGCTGAACATCACCCCTCAAGCCGTCAGCTATCATCGCAAGCAGATTGTCAAGCTGATTAAAAACTTACAAGCCTAAACAATAGTAGAAAAAAACTCCCCCGTTGCTAACACGAGGGAGTTATACATAAAAGTAACCATCAACTGCTTGATTACTTTTTACTTAAAATTTGCTTAGCTTGCTCAACAATTGGCGCCTTCACCATCATGATTCCTAAACCGTAAATCAAGACCCCAACCGCCGCTTGAAAAGCTAAATTAATGATACTCATACTCATCATCTCATTAAGATGGTAGACAATCCAACACATTAACGCGCCCGGTAAGAGATAGCGCCAGAAGTTCCGAAAGAGGTCCCGCCGGCGAATCGTCGTCCGAACGCATTGGAGTTGGACGGCCGTCACCGCAAATTCGGCAATTACCGTCGCTACCGCGGCCCCATTGGACATGTAGTGAGGAATCAAAAAGAAGTTAAAAATCACATTTGTAATTGCCCCGGCCGTTACCGACGCGGTAAATTCATTCACCCGCTTAACCGGCATCAAGTACTGCGTGCCGATTACGTTACTCCAAGCGATAAAAAGGATCACTGGGGCTTCGATGAACATGATCGTCCCGGTCGGGACATACTTCTCCCCTAAGAACCAAGGGGCAAATTTCTTGGCGACCGCCATTAGGCCGAACATCATCGGCACCGCCAAGGCCGTGACAAATTCAAAGGAATGATAGAGGCTTTGGCGAACCCCTTTGACATCCCCCTTGGCAAACTTATTGGCGACGTGAGGCAGCATCACCGTCCCGGTCGCCGTCACGATCGCTAAGACCAACTTAACAATCTTATCGGCGTAATCGAATTGCCCCAAGGCATCCTGGGCCCCGATCCGCCCGAGCATCAGCTTGTTGACCACCAAGTAGACCTGGGTGGTAATGGTCGGAATAAAAAGGATCAAGGACGGGTACAGGTGCTTGAAGGGCTTCCAGTACTTCGGGGCCACCCACTGGATCGAATCGCGCAGATAGGGCCAAAGGGTAATGTTCCCGCCGACCTGAGCCAAACCGAGCAGGAGAATGTACTTCCACAGGTCGCTTTCCTGTTTGACGACAACAAAGATCAGACAAATCGAGATCAGCTTAACGATTGTATTGCGGACGACGGTCTTTTTAAAGTCCTCCATCCCCATGAAGTACCAGGAGACATCAAGTCCGGCGGCAATGATCCAAAAGGTCTGCAGTAAATAGAAGACCTTGAAGGTCGACGAGAACAGTAAGACGACCGTTAAGTAGGCTAGCAGTGACAGACAGATAGTCCCCAGCTGCAAGAGCTCAATCCCCCAAAAGACCCGCGACCGCTCAAATTTATCATCGCGGTGGTAGGCAACCTCGCGATTCCCATACAGGGTGATCCCGAGCTGACCGATCAAGCAAAAGAAGGTGACCCAACCATTTGTATAGCTATTGATCCCCGAGGCGTGCGGCCCTAAGACCCGCGAAATATAGGGGGTCGTAATAATCGGCGCAAACATCAAGAGGATCTGATAGCCCGCATTATACAAATAGTTCTTAATCACTTGCATCTTACTTGCCAAACTCCTTTGTCACGGTAACCAGGGCCGCGTGGAGGACCTGATCCATATCATAGTAGCGGTACTGGCCGAGCCGCCCACCGAAGATCACATTCGGCTTGGTATCAGCCGCCAGTTTTGCGTATTGCTTGTAGAGGCTGTTGTTGGCCTGGTTGTTGACTGGGTAGTAGGGTTCATCCCCGCGGTGCCAATCGGCCGGGTATTCCTTGGTGACGATCGTCTTGTTGGCGTCGCCCTTGCCGAATTCGAAGTGCTTGTGTTCGATCACCCGCGTGTACGGGGTTTCGGCATCAGTGTAGTTAACGACCGCGTTCCCTTGGTAGTTGTCAACAGCCAACTCCTCGGTTTCAAAGCGCAGGCTCCGGTACTGGAGCTCGCCGAGTTGGTAGCCAAAGTACTGGTCGATCATCCCGGTAAAGACAATCTTCGGGAAGTTGGCTTCGTATTCCGCTTGCTTGGCGAAGAAATCGACCCCGGTTTCGACGTCGATCAAATCGCTGGCCAACATCTTTTCAACGATCTGGGTGTAACCACCAATTGGAATCCCTTGGTAGGCATCGTTAAAGTAGTTGTTGTCGTAGGTCAGCCGGACCGGCAAGCGGCGAATGATGAAAGCCGGCAGATCAGTCGCCTTTTGGCCCCACTGCTTTTCGGTGTAACCCTTAACCAGCTTCTCGTAAATGTCACGGCCAATCAGGGAAATGGCTTGTTCTTCCAGGTTGGCTGGTTGCTTGCCGGCCATTTCTTGGCGTTGCTCATCAATCTTGGCTTGAGCTTCAGCTGGCGTCTTAACCCCCCACATCTTGGAGAAGGTATTCATATTAAAGGGGAGGTTGTAAATTTCCCCGTGGAAATTAGCGATCGGCGAATTGGTGTAGCGGTTAAATTCCGCGAATTGGTTGACGTAGTCCCAAATTTCCTTGTTAGAAGTGTGGAAAATGTGGGCGCCGTACTGGTGGACCTGAATCCCGGCGATTTCTTTGGTGTAGATATTCCCGGCGATGTGATCGCGCTTTTCGATCACCTTCACCCGCTTGCCGCGCTTGGCCGCTTCGTACGCAAAGGTCGCCCCAAACAGGCCAGCCCCAACGACTAAATAATCATACTTTGACATACCAGTTCCTCTTTCGTTCAGATATCTATCTGTCAATGATAGATTAATCAAACTAAAACTACAACTACAATTTGTTTACCGTTGGTTAAGTTTCGCAATCAATGGGTCCGAAACCCCTAGTTCAAACTTACGGGCCCACTGGTAATCACCCTGACAAATTGGTTCGTAATCGCTTGCGTCTAAAACCGCTGGCCGGCTACCATTCCGGTGTTCCCAGACAATATAGCGATGAATATTCGTGGAAATTCGCGCTTTAAATTCACTATTGCACAGAACCGTTTGGAGCCAATACTCATCAGAGCAAAAACTCTTTTCAAATAGGCGCGCCCACTTGGGATCACCAGTAAAGGTATCATACGCGTATTGCATGGCATCGCGGGGAACATCAAACCATTGTTGACCGACATAGATATCTTTATCCTTGAAACCCGCTTTTTTAATCCGATCAACGCGAAGTAATAACTGAATTAAGATCAAGAAACGGTGATAAAATTTGCCAAAAAAGGTCCGACGGTTAATCCGATCATAATTGAAGTACAGCTTCACCCACCAAATCAATTTTTCATGGTATTTTTCAGTCCCCAGTGCTTGCCAGTAGTCCATGTAAATTCGCTCATTATGGTCATAAAAAGCGGCAATTTTTTGGGGGTTATCCGCAGGCCAGTCTTGTCCTGAAATCAGGTGGAAGTATTTTAAATTCGGGTTTGCTAAAGCCATTTTGATTAACGCTAACGTAGCTTGGACAATCCGATAACTCCCCCACTTTACTTCATATACTGAACAATAGTGGACCCCATTGGCCTCCAAAAGTGTCTTTTGTTGGTCGGACAGGGGCATCTTTTTATCAAAATGAATATACAATTCAAAGGTATCGTTAAGTCGGTCAATCAACTTTTGTAATTGGTCAAAATTTTTATGAGCCAGAATCAAAACTGCCTGATCCTTTACTTTACGATTCATTATTATTCCCCTTGCCTCTTTTCATCCGCGACTGTCAGCTGCTCATGCAATGCTTTAATTGCCCGTTTAATTTGTAAACCGGCCCGCAAAGATTTTGCCACCTGTTCAACTCGACTCTTCATCACTTGGTAGTCAGCCAGCGACAATTGGGCTAGCCGGGCCGGTAAATTATCCAGGCTATCAATTGCCAGCCCGAGTCCGTTTTCCGTGATGTATTTAGCAACCGCTGCTTGCTTCCACACGATCACCGGAATCCCCGTACTCAGGTATAAAGAAACCTTGTGGGGGCTGTTATATTGCATGTATTTACCATAGTCACCATCACAAGTATCCGTTCGACTGCCATCCCAAACTAAGCCGAAGTTCGCCGTTAAATGCTTAGGCAATTCTTCGGGACTATACAAACCTTGATAGTCAACTTCTTTAGGAAAATCAGCTAAGGGATTCGGGCCAAAGACTTGGAAGGGCACCTTATCATTAAAGTTAACTCGACTAAGGAATTGCGATTTGGCTAAATTCCCGGCAAAACACAGCGAGCGGCGGTATGGTTGCAAAGCTTGCATTGGTTGCGGATTTAAATAATCAAACACCCCTAGTATTACCATAGGGGTCGTAACCCCGCGTTCGCGCAAATAATCTTGCATGGCTTGGCTGTGTACGATCAAACCATCCGCTTGATTTAGCCATTCAACTTCCTTTGCCGCGTAATCCGCTTGACCCTTAAATAAACGGAGCGACTCAATATCATGCACAATAAAGATCAATTTCGATCCAATCGCTTGAATCTCTGCCATCATTTTATCCATCAAAACGGTGGAGTAAATGGGATACTGAAAGTACACTTCATCAATTTTTTGCCCCTTAAAAAGGCGCGGAATATCCCAGTACTTGTATTTAAGTTTTTTTATTTTTGATTCATAGTTAAAGGGTAATTTCCAGAGTTCATAACCGTCTTGTTCCAAGACATCCTCAATATCAGTGCGCGCTTTAGGGCCCGCATTATTAGCATGTAAATCCGCTACAGATACCAAAACTTTCCGTACCATCTGATTTCACTCCTACATTTCTCTTAATAAAATAGCCATTTCACAAACGTGAAAATGGCCACCATCCTTAATTTCCGTTTTTCCGCACAAAATCCTTAATTGCAATTCCCCCAAGCGAAACTACAATCCCGATTAGTCCCCCAAGAGCTGCACCAGCCACAGCATACTTCTTCGCCTTTGGTGTCGTTTCACTCGTCACATCATCAGCAGTGGCTTTAGAAAGCGGGGTCACCGTACCGATACCGGCCTTCATGCGCGGCAATTCTTTTTGCACTGCCTCAGCAGCAGCATTCACAAGCTTCGCCGCATCCTTAGCAGAAGACTTGGTTTCAACCTTCATTTCTAAAATCAGCGACTGTTGATGACTTCTTGCCCGAATCATTGAATCCAAATCATCAGTTGTGTACTTCTTTTGCAATTTCTTTGGTAATAACGACCGCGTTTCCTTCGCGACCGTCCGACCTTGGGCTAATTCCTCGTAAGTCGGCATCAAGTTCTGATCCGCTAACACCTGGGCGTTTTGGTCATTATTTTGCGTCGGCGCTGCTTGGTAATTATGCGAAATTAACACACTCCGGTGCGCCGTATAGGTGGTAGATTGGCGATGCTTGGCTAAGAAGCCAAAGGCACCCCCAAATACTACCGCTAAACCGACAATTAAGATGATACTTTTAGTAAACATCTTGGTCAATTCTTTAACTGTGTACTCTTTCAATGTCTTTCTCCTTTGTCATCATCGATACCGTTCCCGTTGCCAAAAAAGCTATCAAAAACGGATTATACGCAATATCAACCAACCGTTGTTCTAATACCGCGTTAACGGTCACAATTACCAAAATGCTTGCCAAAGCATAGTCATTCAATTGCACCGATTGCCAACTAATCTTAACCATTATCAGTAAAATTACCAATAGGGCGGCCAAGCCAAAAATCATTAATAGCCGTAGAAAAGACGCATCAATATAAAAATAATCAATCATTCCTTGTTTGGGGATCCCCGTTTTAATCCTGGCCCCCCAACCATTTTCATGAATTGACTGACCAAACTGAGTAACTGGATAGCGTTCAAACGCCGTATGCCCGAATTGTAAGCGTCCTGACAAAAGATGATCAATTTTTCTCATCCGATGATCAGCAATGTTGTAGAAATAAGAAGCAATGATAATCCCATAAGCACCGATGACCGGAACAATCCAATAGAAGCCCGCTATCAATCGACTGACTAAATGACCTTGGACGGCCCTTCTACCAATCCAAGTAACGGGAATGACCAGTAAGATGGCTGCCGTATCCAGACGGGCATTAGTGGTCAGCATCACTAGAAGCGCGACCAGAATATACACTGCATACCGACGCCAATTTAACCGCTTAAAGTACAGGTACGCATCCACTAGTACCAAAAACAGAACATGGGCCGCCAAGTCAGTGGGATAAATAATCCCTAGCGCCCGTCGAACTGCCCCCGTGGTATCCCGCACAAAGACTAGATTCCGAATTACGCCAGCTTCAGCAGAGATAACTATATACAGCAACCCGACTAACCCAACCAGATAGTACAACTTCATAATTTGCTGAAAGTTAACTCCTCGGGCGCCAAGAATTAAAGTCCCCATCACAACCAGCATAAAGTCATGGGAAGTCCGCCAAGTAATCAATAGCAACCCAAAGCCAAATATATTTCCAAACATTGACCATACATTATGCCGATCCAGAAAGAAGATTTTAAAAGCTAAGGTAGCTAACCCTATAAATAATAACCGATGTAAGGTGCTTGGTGCAAAAAAATCAACATAAGTCGATGTTTGGAGGTACGAGATAGTCACCAAGTAAATAAAGGCAACTTGGTACAGTAGCTCTCCTGTTAATTTAAAATTAACAAAGCGATCCCACTCTTTTAAAAGTAGTTGTCTCATCGTCCTTTCCTCACTTAATGCTCCCCATGACCAAAAATCTTACGCTTTAAGAACTTACCGCCCTTCACGAACCAGTTAACTGGTTCCATAAAGACGTAATTGACTTCCTTGACCCGGTATTCAGGGTGTGTCTCCAGCCAGGTATCCAACATTAATTCACTTAAAAAGCCGTACACCCGCTTTTCGTACGGGGTGTAATTTGTAATATCGATCCGCGCTTCAACCTTAGCCAAAACTTCAAACAGCCAAGTGCAATATTCGTCTAACGGTTGGCGCTTCATGACAAACATATTGAACATGTGGGCCCAAGTCCGCTTTAAGACCTTTTCCATGGCCGGTACGTATTCTGGGTAATCGGTCTGAATAATGTCTTTCATAACTTCCAGGGGTTCATGCTCGTGGACATGCAAGTAGTGGGATTCATTGCTTTCAATGTAGTAGTTTCGGCGTTTTGGCACCAAAACATCGGCTTGGCCCAGCAACTTTTCGACGTCTGCTTGGGTTAAGACCGTTTGAACATCCTTTTTGCCGGTCTGGCTAAAGTGCCGCCGGTAGTGAACTAACCCCATTGCATCAAGCTCAGGCAGGTTCTTCCAACCCCAATAGATCGCCGTTAATTCATTATAATTGGCATTCTTAGCAGAAATATTGTCCCCCGTATTATCCCCTTGGTAGGTCTGATTAACATCCGGGTGCAAGGTCTTACCAACAAAGACCGGCAAATACACTGGGTCTTTGGGCATGGCGTAGTTCTTATGCGTTGCCACTAAAATTTTAACTTTCACAATGCTCTCCTCTAATAGGCCCCGGTACTCTTAAAGATACTAATTAAATTCTTAAAGAGAATCCGGCAGTCATACCAATACGAAGCGTGATCCACGTAGCTCAGCTCTAAATCACACCGTTCCGGATAACCGATGTTGCTGCGACCACTAGACTGCCACAGGCCCATCGCCCCAGGCTTGACCGATAAGAACTTATCCGCGCGGTCCCCATAAATTTCAACTTCTTCTTTCACTACCGGCCGGGGCCCAATCAAACTCATTTCCCCCTTCAAAATGTTAATGAACTGGGGGATTTCGTCCAGTGAAGTCTTGCGCAAGATCCGCCCTAAGCGGGTAATCCGCGGGTCTTCCTCTGGCTCTAGCTTGTAATTATTCGCCACGTACTTTTGGTACAATTCGGGATCCTGGTGCAAAATTTCATCCGCATTCACGATCATCGAGCGAAACTTGTAAATCTTAAAGGGTCGGTGGTGCATCCCAATCCGGGTCTGCTTAAAAAAGACCGGCCCTTTATTATCGCCGAACGAATCCAATAGCCAGATCATTAAAAAGACCGGGCTTAACAGGATTAAGGCAATTACTGAAAGCACAATATCAGTGACCCGCTTGGCAAACAGATACCCGCGGGACGGGTGCTTGACCATTTTTTGGCTGTTTTCCATTCCTAGCCATCCTTTGCTTAAGTTACCATCATTTGGTACTGGTTAATGTCTAAGCAAGCTTCCCTGCTTAGACATTATAAACAGCCTCTATAATACCAGTTTTGGCTGGGGAACAAAACCCTTTCTTAACTGATGACGCTTTCATTCGTGATTCTAAAGCAAATCTTCACCTTTTGCGGGCTTGTGGGATTTGTCTTAGTAAAAGATTAGTAAAAATTGCTGTTCTTTTACCTAGTATTCTAGCTAACGGTGAACAAGAAAAAATTTAATTTGCTCTTTTAAAAATCCGGGGCCTAATCGTTTATTAGGAGTGTAAGGCGTGCACGACTTACCAAGCACTTAAACCACGAAAGAAGGATTCATCATGCAACAAACTTTTAAGTCCAACAAGCTCCAATTCATCGGCACCAGCGAACACCACCCCGACGGCTACCGGCGCAACTTTAACAACGTCGTTAAAGACCCGGCGCCCGCAGCGGTCGAAGGCTTCGCGGCCGCATTAGCCAGCTTGACTGGTGAACAAATCAGCGATGGCATCCTGACCACCGCGCTGGACTTGACCTTAGCTTAATTTTTCTAATCCAAGGAGGAAATATTTATGAAGACGTTAAACTTAACTTTTAAGGGTTCCTTAGGCAAGACGCACGTGATGAAGCTGCATTACGCTTCTGACCAACTCGACGCCAAGACCGTCCAAGCGGCAATGGACCAAATCGCTAACGCCCACCTCTTTGCCAAGGATGGCGAAGAACTTTACGCCACGCCGATCAGCGCCAAGTACGTTACGACCACTGACGACTGGCTGATTGAAGCACCACAGACAACCGCCTAAATATTGAAACGGGGACTCCACTTGGAAATCCCCGTTTTTTACATATTATCGGTTTGTTAACTTGCGCAATTTAAAAATTGCTAAGGCCAGTGGGGCCGAGAAGCGGAACAGCTTCACCGTGACTTGATAGCGCCGATCAAGGGTCGCGGGGTCTACCGGACTGGTTTTGATAATCTGGTAGGCCTGCTCATACAAGGCCCGATCATAATTTTTCGGGCAGTACGTACAATACCGCAAAGCCCGAACCAACATAAATTCTGCCATCCCTGTCGCCACTGTCGGATAGTTTGCCTGGAAGAACTTATATTGTTCATTACTAGAATCAAATTGATCCGCGATGTTTTTAGGGCTCATCTCAGAAACAATGCTAGTCTCACGATCAACATAGTAGTAAATCGCCTTAGGTACGTAGGCAATTTTTTCGGCCTTTTCAAATAATTGGTATGTTAAATACGTATCTTCGTATACTTTTCCAACAGGATACTCAAGTTGGGCAAACAATGTGGACTTGTAGATTTTATCCCACGCATGACTATCTTCAATCGTTAACTGCATGGCTTGTTCTTTGCTGATTAAGCCTTCCTTAAAATCTACAATCTCTTTAGTAATATCTCCGTTCTCAACGCCGAAATAACCAGTACAACAAATATCTGCTGAGTATTTTTCAATATTTGTTATTGCTACTTCACAAAAATCCTCTGCGACATAATCGTCACTATCAACAAACATTAAATACTGACCATTAGCTTGACGAATTCCGACGTTTCGAGTATCAGATAAGCCTCCATTTTTCTTATTTATAACTTTCACTCGCTGATCAGCTTTCGCATATTGCTGGCAGATTTCTAAGGATTGGTCTTTTGAACCATCGTTGACTAAAATTATTTCAATTTTACGGTAAGTTTGGTTTAACAAGCTATCTACACATTTAGCCAGATAAGCCTCCATATTGTAAACCGGTACAACTACACTTACTAATGCTTGTTCTGTCATCATCTTTCCCCTAAATCACACAGAATGCAGTCTGCAGTAGCATTCCTTTTTCTCGTTTGTGCACCAAACTTTATCACAAATAATACTTTACTACACTCAAATAATTTTTTCTCACTTTCCCTTTTAAAATTCCGGGTCCCAATCGTTTATATAAGAGTGTAAGGCGTGCACGACTTACCAAGCACTTAAAACATGAAAGAAGGATTTAACCATGCAACAAACTTTCAAGACCAACAAGCTTCAATTCAGCGGCGTCAGCGAACTCCATCCCGACGGCTACCGGCGCAACTTTAACAACGTCGTTAAAGACCCAGCGCCCGCGGCAGTCGAAAACTTCGCGGCCGCATTAGCCAGCTTGACTGGTGAACAAATCAGTGACGGCATCCTGACCACCGCGCTGGACTTGACCTTAGCTTAATTTTTCTAATCCAAGGAGGAAATATTTATGAAGACGTTGAACTTAACTTTTAAGGGTTCCTTAGGCAAGACGCACGTGATGAAGCTGCACTATGCTTCCGACCAACTCGACGCCAAAACCGTCCAAGCCGCAATGGACCAAATCGCTAACGCCCACCTCTTCGCCAAGGATGGCGAAGAACTCTATGCCACGCCGATCAGCGCTAAGTACGTCACGACCACTGACGACTGGTTGATTGAAGCACCACAAGCAACTGCCTAAATTTTGGAACGGGGATTTCCAACGCGAAGTCCCCGTTCTTTTTTTCCAAATCGGGCCTTTAATGACAGGTGTCAGTGGTAGGCGGAGTAGATAAATTTGTGAAATGCAGCTTTCCGGTTAAGAATTTTTGAAGTCCTGAACCGCGCCACCAGTGCTTTCCCCCTTCTCATCAAAATTTTACCGTTCACAAAAATAATTTTCGGGCTAAAAAACGTATATATAAGTTAGGTGGAGTTTTCCCTACTATTGATTTTCAGGAGGTCATGTTATGACAACCAGTCTGGCGTAATTCCAAGCCACGACCCGCCGACTCTGGCAGGCTTGGCAAGCCAAAACGATCACCAGCGAGCTGATCTTTGAGATGGTGATGCAAAATCCGACCCTGTGTACCGAGCTCGTCCAGCGGGCCCTCCCCGAACTGGAGGTGGGCCCGTTGCACTTGGTCAATCCCCAACAAGACGTCCACAGCGCCCTCTTGGCCCGGGCGGTCCGCTACGACATCTACGCCCAAGACGAAGCGGGGCGGACCTTTGTCCTAGAGATGCAGGTCAAAGATGAACGCGATTTAGCCGAGCGGATTCGCTATTACCAGGGCATGATGGACCAGTTGCTGCTGCGCTCCGGCGACAGTTACCGCCAATTAGCGACTTTCCCGACCTACGTCATCTTTTTCTGCCAATTTGATTACTACGGCCGCGGCTGGGCGCGCTACCGTTTTGAAGACCGGGAAATTACCGATCCCTTGATGACCGCGCACAACGGCCAGCACAGCGTGATCTTTAACGCCACGGCCAGCGATTACCGCCGCGCTGGCGCCCTGGGCCCCTTCCTTGACCTGATGGCCGGGAACGTGAATAATAAGGATAAGTTTATCGCACAAATTCAAGCCGAAATCAAATCGATCAAAATGAACCAAGAAAGGTGGCTGGAAAATATGCTTTATGAATTGAAAATGCAAGAACGCTTTGATGCTGGGGAAGAACAAGGGTTGAAAAAGGGAATGGAAAAAGGAATCCAAAAAGGTGTCCACCAAGGCTTAAGTACCGAACGCAATCGGACAATTCTCAAACTGATCACCCGGGCCCAACAACGCGGCGCTGATCATACCGCTGTTATTGCCGATCTCGCTGATTTTTACGATATTTCAAAACAAGAAGCTCAGCGCTATTACGACCAAGCGCAACTTACTAACAGCCACTAGTTCTTAAGTTCCATTCAAAAACGGCCAGTCCGCGCGGACTGGCCGTTTTGTTATGCTTCGGGATGCTGTTGATTGACCCAAGCTTCAATCTCATCGTAATCAAAGCCCTTCCGAAAGAGGGCCTGTTTAACCTTCATCGTCAACTGGTAACCACTGGCCTTGCGGGCATAGCGCTGCCAGATTTTTTCACCCTCCCGGGCCAAGAGTTCTGTCGTATCGACTGACACGGCTGGTGGCTGGGCGGCCGCCAGCGCCGCTGCTACCACGTCGCTTTCGTAGCCCTGGGTGCGCAAGCCCAGCTGAACCTTTTCGCGCTGGCGGCGAGCCGGCTGACGCGCATACCGGGCCAAGAGCTTCGTCGCCAGCTTGGTGGCGTTGGTCAGCTGCCAAGCCGGGGTAAATTGGGCCAGGGCGTCATCAATTTCTAATTCCCCGACCCGCTTGGCGCGTAATTTTTGGCGAATCACCGCTGGTCCCTTCAGTTCCGTCTTCATCACCGTGCGAACAAAGGCGGCCGCGTAAGCCCGGTCATCCAGCAACCCTTCCGCGCGCAACTTCTTGCACACAACTTCGATTTGCGCCGGTGGCACCCCCTGGCCCAACAATTTCTGACTGACTTCATGTTCGGTCCGCAACTGGTAGGACAAATAATCGAGCGCCGTACCGTAAGCCCTGGCAATTTCATCATCCGTGGTAATCTGGGCAATCTGAACCTTGTCCAGCACCCTTCCCTTGAGCAAGCGGTGCTTGATCAGGACACTTTCGGCAACTGGAAAGGCATACTGCCCATCCAGATAAATGTTATAGCGCCCGGCCTGCTTCTGGGCGGCAATTTTGGTAATCGTTGGCACTACTTGTTCCCCCTTCCGGCAAAGACCTGCCAAAAATACTTCCGTTCTTTAATCTGTCCTTCCACTGCATCCTGGAGGGTCGCATTGACCGTCGCCCCAAACATCACCAGCATCCCCGACAAATCCAGCCAAATCATCAACAGGATAAAGGCCCCAATCGTCTTATAGGAAGTGATATTGTGGGAGAAAAAGCGGGTGTACAAGGAGAACAACCGCGACACGCCCATCCAGGCCAAGGCCACTACCAAGGCCCCGACCACCACGTAGCGCAGGCGCACCCGGGCGTTAGGGACAAAGTAATACAGCAGGGTTAGCGCAATAAAGAGCCCCCCAAACGTGATTGGCCAGCGGACCTGGGCAAAGAAGTTGACGTAGCGAGAACTAAAGTTAAAGACCCCCTGTAGGGCCAGCATGATCTGTTCCCCCAGCCCGTAGGCAAAGTTCAAGATGAAAATAAACAGTAACAAGACCAAGACCCACACGAAGGAGGCGACCCGGTTAATCACCGGATTTTGGTAACGCGCAACCCCGTAAGCGCGGTTGACACTGCGCTGAAAGGCAGCAATCCCCTGGCTGGTCGACCAAACGGCTACCAGGGCCCCGGTCGTCAATAACCCACCCGAGCCGCGGTCCAAAAAGTCGTAAATCAAGGGGCGGATAAAGTCGTAAATCGAAGGCGGGACGGCCGTTTGCAAGTACGCTAAGACGGTCTTGGCGTTAAGTCCGAGCATTGGCAAAAGGTTTCCGATCACCAGGACGGCCGGAAAAATCGACAAAAGGGTATAGTAAGCCAACACCGCTGCCGAGGTCGTAACTTCGGCCATCTGGAAGTGGTGCATAAAGAGGCGGTAAGTCCGCTGAATTTTTTGCCATCCGGTCATTGCAAATTCCCTTCACTGTTTCTTCTTTTTCCATTTTACCCGGCGGACGGATGGTTTGCAAAGTAACCCCGAAGGTCCCACCTTAGGCTTTGGCTCGACAACGAGCTACCCCTACTGGTAAAATTGGCCAATAAAAGCCCCAGCAAACGGCTTTCTCACCAATCAAAAACTACGGAGAAAATACGGATGACTGCTTTAGAACTTAACTACCGGGTAATTTCCAAAACCGAAGTTGATACCATCATGGCCCACTACCAAGACTGGGGTGATCTCTTACTACATGGCACGCCCGCTGAAATCCACACCGTCGGCTTGTACCAAACCCAGGAAGCCGACCGCATGCAACGTGAACTGTTCCACCAAGCTACCGCATTTCCCGGGAAATAATGAAGCGCCCTGCACCTGAAGTCGGGTGTGGGGCGCTTGCTTGTTTATTTAAAGAGAAATTGCAGTAAAAGCCGATCCACCTGCTTGCTCTCGTGAATTTAACTATGCGACAGCCCCTTGACCTGAACTTCCTGAAAGGTCGCGGCCCGGTTGGCAAACAAGGGATTCAACTGGCGGGAGCGCGCGTTGGGAATCCGCTGATCGCCCGTGCTGTACAGGTTTAGGACTTTTAAGCCCCGGGGTAAGCGTTGACGCAAGTTGCCAACCACTTCGTCTTCCCGCCCCGGCAGCAAGCCCCCGGCCAAAATCACCAAATGCTTGACCGGTGGCAAAGCCGGCATTTCCCCGTAGCGATCCAGGTAGGCCAGGGTACTGAGGTTGCCCATCGAGTGGCCGACCAGATTGATTTGCTTGATGTCGGCTTGCCGGTTGACCGCCTGAATCACCCGGTGCAAACGGGTCGCTGCGGCCGTGGGATCGGGGTTCTTGTTGTCGGCGTAATTAACCTCGACTAAGAGATTGCGGGCCCCAGCGCGGATTTTACCGTGCAGGGTCACCGTCCCAGCTTGGGCCACGTTGGCCCGGATAATCTGGTTGC
>LBJMJ02800__coassemble_657_pt1 | contig 22596 bp, 19 predicted proteins | sample LBJMJ02800__metabat2_high_PE_010 | metagenome-assembled genome bin LBJMJ02800
CACTTTCGGGATGAAATGCCGTCCGTCCGTGATATCAACCCGGCGATTCCGCAACCATTGGCAAATGTGGTGTACAAGGCGACGGCTAAGTCACCGCAACAACGGTATGAATCGGCGGCGGCGATGGCGGCCGATTTAAAGACGGCGCTGAATCCGGGTCGGGAGGCCGAGCCCCGGTTTCAAGAACATGACGCTTGTGATGACCAGACCCGGGTATTAGATCTAGCGGAACTAAAAGCGGCGGATCACCAAGCCCAACAGCAAGCCGAGCAAGACCATGCTGAAGATGACACCAAGCAACTGGCGCCGTTGCCGACCAAAGCGCACAGTAACTGGTTGCGGGGGTTGTTAGTCGCGTTGGCCGTGGTGATTGTGATGGCGCTCGGGGGCTTATGGTACTTTAATCGGCCGATTGCCGTGCCAACGGTGGCGGGGAAGACCCCCGTGCAGGCCAGCCGAATTCTGGCCCACCATCATTTGAAGATCGGGACTATTACCCGGGAAAACAGTGCGACGGTTGCCAAAGGAAAGGTGATTAAGCCAGCTAGTGCCGCTAAGGTCCGCTATGGGCGGGCAGTCAACTTGGTGGTCAGCGACGGGGTGGCCCACTGGAAAATGAAAGATTTAGTGGGGACCGATGTGGATCAAGCCCAACAACAGCTTGAAAACCTTGGCTTTACCGTGAAGATTCAAAAGAAATATTCTGAGGAGGTTGCCGAGGGACAAATTATCAAGCAGAATGTAACGGCGGGCAAAACGATCCAACCGACCAAGCAGGTGGTTACCTTAACGGTTAGCGCTGGGCGGAAACAAATTAAAATTCCCAACTTTAAGAATAAGGATATTAAAGACGTCCAAGCCTTTGCCAACGAGCATGGGTTGCAGTTGACGGAAACAAAGAAGAAGTCAACCACCGTGGCCACCAACCGGGTTTTGGCCCAAACGCCAAAGGCCGGTTCAACGCTGGCCCAAGGTGACACGCTTACGGTGACCGTAGCGACGTCAGGGGATCAGCTGAAGACGACCAATATTCAGATCAGTATTCCGTTTGACAGTAACAACGGGCGCAAAGAGAATCGGGTCCAGGTTTACATCAGCGATGCTTATCACAACTTAACGATGGAATACGAAGACATTACCATTAACCAAGAAACGGTCATTTACGTGCCCTTTACCCTCCGGGACAACCAAATGGGGGCTTATAAGGTGATTCGCAATGGCCGGACGATTATGAGTGCAACCAATATCACGGGTTAACGACGACCTAAAGGAGGTAATTTTTGAAAACCGGAATTATTCAACAATCATTAAGTGGCTTTTATGACATTTTAGCCGATGGCCAGGTTTATCGGACCCGGGCGCGGGGCAATTTCCGTAAAAAGGGGCAAAAGCCATTGGTGGGGGACCACGTGGAATTCAGCGAAGAGGGTTACCTGCTAAAAATTTTGCCCCGCGAAAACGCCCTTGTCCGGCCCCTGGTAGCCAACGTTGATACGGCCGTGGTGGTAACCGCGGCTAAGGAACCGGATTTCTCGCCGAATTTATTGGATCGCCAGTTAGTGGCCTTGGCTTGGCAGAAAGTGGATGCGCTGCTGTATTTTTCCAAAACGGATTTATTGTCCCCGGCGGAATACGCGCACTTAGCCAAAGTAGCGGCGGGCTACCGGGCAATCGGCTATGAAGTCTGGTTGGATGAAGCCCCCTTTGCGCAAGCGACCCTGGATCAACTGACCAGTCGCTTGGCCGGGAAAGTGGTCACGATGATGGGCCAGACCGGGGCGGGGAAATCGACGCTGTTAAACCACTTAGCGCCGGAATTAAACCTTAAAACCGGCGAAATTTCCAAGGCCCTCAAGCGGGGACGGCATACAACCCGGACGGTCAGCCTGCTAGAGGTTAACGGGGCGCTGGTTGCCGATACCCCGGGTTTTTCGTCCTATGAAGATTTTCCAATGACGGTTAATGATTTACCCCAGTTGTTTTATGAATTTCAAGCCTTGGCGCCGGAATGCAAATTCCGGGGCTGTTTACACTTAAAAGAACCGGGTTGTGCCGTGAAAAATGCGCTTGAAAATGGTAAAATAATGCCGTCGCGGTATGATGATTATTGTCAATTCCATGACTTGATTGTCAACCAAAAGCCAATTTACTAAGAGTGAGGAGAGTTTCTTATGATTAAGGTTGCACCTTCGATTTTGAGTGCGGATTACGTTAACTTGCAAAAGGACATTGAAAAGGTTGAACAAGCCGGGGCCGAGTTCCTTCACATTGATGTGATGGATGGGACCTTTGTACCAAGCATTTCGTATGGGCCGGGCTTTGTGAAGGCAATTCGGCCGATTTCCAAGATGGTTTTGGACGTCCACTTGATGGTTCAAAATCCGGAACACATTTTGCCAGACTTCATTGAAGCCGGGGCGGACATTATTGGGGTTCAAGTTGAAGCGACCCAACACATTCACCGGGCCTTGCAAATTATCAAAAATGGTGGAGTTAAGGCGGAAGTGGTAATCAACCCCGGAACGCCAGTTGAAGCTATCAAGCCGGTCTTACACATGGTGGACCAAGTCTTGGTCATGACGGTGAACCCAGGCTTTGGGGGCCAAAAGTTCCTGCCGGAAACGGTGGCGAAGATTGCCGAATTAAATGAATTGAAGCAAGCCAACGGTTACGACTTTGACATCGAAATTGATGGTGGGGTCAACGCCGAAACGGTGGTTCCTTGCTACGAAGCTGGGGCCACGGTGGCCGTAGCGGGCTCTTACGTTTACGGGGCCGCTGATCCAGCGGAACGGATCAACGCAATCAAGGCAGCCACCAAGTAAATTTTTTGCGTCGGCAATGGGCCGGCGCTTTTTGTCACTGACTGACCATAGAAGCGGGGGAAGCAGGATGCGAATCGTCAACGTAATGGTGGGGGGCCCCGCCCAAGAAATTCCGGAAGCACTTGTCCTAGCGCGGCAAGCGGAGCCGTGGGTCGGGGTTGATTATGGGGCGACGTACTTATTAGAGCGGGGGATTGTGCCCCTAATGGCCCTAGGCGACTTTGATTCGACCCAGCCAGCGAAGCTAGCGGCCCTCCAGGCCCAGGTGCCGACAGTCCGTTTTTACCCGCCGGAAAAGGATTATACCGATACCCAAATTGGGGTCAAAGCAGCGTTGGAGGAATTAAAGGCGGATCAAATCAATCTGTTTGGGGCCACGGGTGGGCGCTTGGACCAATTATTGGCGAATTTGTACTTTCCCCTCATGGCGGAGTTTCAGCCCTGTTTAGAAAAATTGGTAATCATCGACCGACAAAATGAAGTCCGTTATTTTCGGCCCGGCTTTCATACCTTGCATCAATTGCCGGGGATGAAGTATTTAGCCTTTGTGAATTTAACCCCGGTGACCGGCTTGACCTTGCCGGATGAAAAGTACCGGTTGACGGACTATGATGCCCCGATTCCGATCTCGTGGTCCAGCAATGAATTTGCCGGACCCGTGAATCACTTTTCGTTTAAAAGCGGGATTGTTGCGGTGATTCAAAGCAAGGACAGCCCGGCGACGGCCCGCCGATAGGCTTTTGCTCCTGTCAAGGTAAATTACTTGAAAGAAAACTATTGAAAAGTCCCGGTTGCTATGGTAAATTATTTAGGTGAGTTACAGCGCTTAGGCGCTACTGAGAAAATTGATGAGGAGAGGAGGGTCCCCAGATGGCTAAGGATTATATCACCGGTAAACGGACACGCTTCGGTAACAAGCGTTCGCACGCCCTGAACTCAAGTCGTCGTAGCTGGAAGCCAAACTTGCAAAAAGCAACCATTTTAGTTAATGGTAAGCCAAAGAAGGTTTACGTTTCAGCCCGTACGCTGAAGTCGGGTAAGGTTACCCGCGTTCACTAAGAAATAGGCCGTCCGCAGCGGGCGGCTTATTTTTTTACCCCCCGCCGGGGAGCGAAACTTTTTTCAGCGCGTTATCTATGATAAGATGATGGTGACTTTGAGCGAAAAGGAGGCCATTTTCATGGCAGTAAAGATTAAGACAAAGGCTGGCACGATTGACATTGCAAACGATGTGATTTCAACGGTCGTTGGCGGGGCCGCCACTGATAATTATGGTGTCGTTGGAATGGCCAGTCGCAATCCGTTGCGCGATGGGGTCAACTCAATTTTACAACGGGATAATTACAGTAAGGGTGTTGTGATCAAGCAAGATGATAATGGGATCGAAGTCGAGGTTAACATTATCGTCGGTTTTGGCACGAAGATTTCCGAAGTGTCCAAGAGCGTCCAAAACAAGGTTAAGTACAACTTAGAATCAATGCTTGGGATCACCGCCAATGAAGTTAATGTCTGCGTCCAAGGGGTCCGGGTCCTGGGCGATGATTAAGCGATAGTTGGAGGAAGAATTTTGGCAGTTACTACGATTACGAATCTCGAATTTGGCAAGATGGTGCAAGCCGCCGCTGCTAAATTAAATCAACAAGCTGAGTTTATCAATTCCTTGAACGTCTTTCCGGTTCCGGATGGTGATACGGGGACGAACATGTCCATGTCAATGGCCAGCGGGGCCAAGTATGAACGAGAAGCGACCAGCACCGCGGTTGGTGAGCTGGCCCAAAGCGTGGCCAAGGGACTGTTAATGGGGGCCCGGGGCAACTCCGGGGTCATCTTATCCCAAATTTTCCGGGGCTTTGCCAAGGGTTGCGAAGGCAAAACCACCTTATCGACCAAGGATTTTGTTGACGCGTATGCCAATGGGGCGAAAACGGCTTATAAGGCAGTGATGAAGCCAACCGAAGGGACGATTTTAACCGTCGTCCGTGAATCGGCGCAAGCGGGCTTAAATAAGGTCAAAGAGACGGATGACTTAGAAGCCGTGTTAGCAACGATTGTCGCGGCCGCGGATGCCGCCTTGCAAAAGACGCCGGAATTATTGCCGGTCTTAAAAGAAGTTGGCGTGGTTGATTCCGGTGGCCAAGGGCTAGCCTTTGTCCTGCACGCCTTTTATGGGGCCTTGACCGGGGAAGAGATTGCCGATGAATTGCCCGACAATGCCCAAATGGATGAAATGATCAACGCTAAGCACCACCAAAGTGCCCAAGGCAAGTTGGATCCAGATGACATTGAATTTGGCTACTGTACCCAAATGATGGTGCGGATTGGCAAGGGCAAGCAAGTCACCCAAGCCTTTGATTACGAAACCTTCTACAACTACTTGGCGGACTTGGGTGACAGTCTGTTAGTAATCAATGACGATGAAGTTGTCAAGGTCCACGTCCACACGGAACATCCGGGGAAGGTTTTGACGTGGGGCCAACAATTTGGGGATCTGCAAACCGTCAAGGTTGATAACATGCGGTGGCAACAAGAAGAGATCATGAAAGAAGATCAGCCCGCCCAACCAACGGCCACCGCACCGCAAGAAACGCCAGCCACGGCGGTGATTGCCGTGGCATCCGGGGATGGGGTGGCCAAGCTCTTGCAAAGCTTAGGGGTGACCCAAGTGATTGCGGGGGGCCAAACGATGAACCCAAGCATCCAGGACTTAGCGGATGCGATCAATCAGTCCGGCGCCAAGCAAGCCTTGATCCTGCCAAACAACGGCAATATTTTTATGGCCGCCGAACAAGCGGCCCAAGTGGCGGACATTCCCGTTCAGATTGTGCATACCAAGACGATTGCCCAAGCGATGAGTGCTTTGTTGGAATATAATCCAGAAGCCAGCTTGGCGGATAACCAAGCAGCCATGGAAAGTGTGCTGGGCAACGTGGCCAGTGGTGAAGTTACGGTCGCGGTGCGGGATACCCAATTGAACGGTCAAACGATCCACAAGGACGATTACATGGGGATCGTCGATGGCGAAATTGTGGCTGTTGCGCCGACTGTGGAAGCTGCCGCTGAAAAGATGGTGGCGGCCATGTTGGATGAAGACAGTGAAGTGGTCACGATTTTGTACGGGGCTGACGGCAGTAAGGAAGCCGCCGAAGCTCTGAAGGAACAGATCCTGACGCAAGATGATGAATTGGATGTTCAAATCTATGAAGGGGATCAACCAGTTTACCCATACTTGATTTCGGTTGAATAATTTTTAATAAGGGTCGGATGGCAAGTGAACACTTGGGTCCGGCTTCTTTCGATACATATGGTTGAGGAGGTGGCCGTGTGCAATCATTACAAGATCCGGTGACAGCGTTAAAGGGCGTCGGCGATAAAAAAGCCGAGCAACTGGCGACCTTAGGGATTACCACGGTCGAGGACTTGTTGACCCACTATCCCAGCCGCTACGATGACTTTGCGCCCACTAATTTAGAAGTGGCGGTGGATAAACAAAAGGTGACTTTACACGGGACGGTGATTTCCGCCCCGGTTGTCAGTCGGTATGGTTACCGAAAAAGTCGCTTGAGTTTTCGCTTGCAAACCGGCCACCAAGTGGTGCAGGTGATCTTTTTTAACCAACCGTACTTTAAGGATCATTTACAAGTGAACGGGGATGTGACGGTGGTCGGCACGTGGCAGCGGGCCCGCCAACAGGTGTGGGGGACCAAGCTGCTAACGGTGAAACCGGGTGAAGAAACGATTGGGGCAGTTTACGCGGCCAATAAGCACGTCAAGCAAGCCACCTTGCACCAATTGATCGAAGTGGCGTTTCACCAGTATCAACACGTGATTGCAACCTTGCTCCCAGTGGCGTTGCGCCAACGCTACCAGTTATTGGACCGCCCGACCATGATGCAATGGCTGCATTTTCCCACCACCGGGGAACAAGCCAAGCAAGCCCGGCGGACCGCGGCTTACGAAGAGGTCTTTTTGTTTCAGTTGCGGCTGCAATCGATGCGCTTGGCCCGCCGGACGGCGGATGGCTTGCAGATCTGGTATGACAACGAGGAATTGCGGGCCTTCATTAAGACGATTCCCTTTGAGCTGACGGCGGCGCAAAAGCGGGTGGTTAATGAAATTTGCCGTGATTTGCGCAGTCCCTTTCAGATGAACCGGCTGTTGCAAGGGGATGTCGGCAGTGGGAAAACGATTGTCGCCGCGATTGCAATTTATGCGACCATCCTGACCGGCCATCAAGCGGCGCTAATGGCACCAACCGAAATTTTAGCGGCCCAGCATGCCGCTAAGTTGGCCGAAGTTTTTGCGGATACGCCGGTTAACGTGGCCTTACTTACTGGCTCGTTGACCGCCAAGCAGCATACCGAGCTGCTCAAACAAATTGCCGCTGGCCAGTGTAATTTGATTATTGGGACCCATGCCTTGATTCAAGACCAGGTCCACTTTGCTAATTTAGGCTTGGCGATCATCGACGAGCAACACCGCTTTGGGGTTGAGCAACGCAAATTGCTGCGGGAAAAAGGGCTGCAGCCCAACGTGTTGGCAATGACGGCGACGCCGATTCCACGGACCCTGTCCATTACGGCTTACGGCGAAATGGATGTCTCGGTGATTGATGAACTGCCGGCGGGGCGAAAAGCGATCAAGACGACTTGGCTGAAAAGTGATCAGGGGGAAGCGGCGCTCTCGTTTCTAACCGCGCAATTGCAACAGGGGGCGCAAGCGTACGTGGTCAGTCCCCTGATTGAAGAATCCGAAAAACTCGATGTCCAAAACGCGACGGCCCTGTATGAGCACTTGGCGGCCCACTTTCAGCCGGAGTATCAAGTGGGCTTGTTGCACGGGCGGATGAGCAATGATGAAAAAGCGACCGTGATGGCTGATTTTGCGGCGGGCAAGGTCCAAGTCCTGGTTGCCACGACCGTGATTGAAGTGGGGGTCGACAACCCGAACGCAACGGTGATGGTGATTTATGATGCGGATCGCTTTGGCCTGGCCCAGCTGCACCAATTGCGGGGCCGGGTCGGGCGGGGCGGCCGCCAGTCCTACTGCTTGCTGGTTGCCGATCCGAAAACCAGCGAAGGCAAACAGCGGATGGAGACGATGGTGGCGACCACCGATGGCTTTGTAGTCGCCCAACGTGATTTGGAGTTGCGGGGCGCGGGTGACTTGCTCGGCAAAAAGCAGTCCGGGATGCCAGAATTTAAAGTGGCCGATCCAGTGGCGGATTTAAAGATGATGCAATACGCCCGCCAAGATGCGTTGAATCTATTAGAACAACCGCAGTGGGATCAGCAAGACGAAAATCAGCCCCTGGTGCACTACTTAACCCAGCAAAACTTACAGACGCACTTTGATTAATGAAACGATGGAGGCTTTGATGATGAAAATTGCAGTTGATGCCATGGGTGGCGATCACGCCCCTAAAGTGGTCGTAAACGGGATCGAACGGGCCCGCGACCAACACCCCGACTTGGAATTTATGCTGTTTGGTGATCCAGCCGCGGTCCAAGCCCAGCTAAGCAATCCGGAACGGATCACGATTGTTCCCACGACCGAAGAAATTGAAATGGGGGAAGAACCGGTACGGGCCATTCGCCGGAAAAAAGATTCTTCGCTCGTGCGGGCGGCAATGGCGGTAAAAAATGGCGAAGCCGATGCCTTCTTTTCCGCGGGAAATACGGGGGCAATTTTAGCGGCCGGGCTGTTTATCGTGGGGCGGATCAAAGGGATTGACCGGCCCGGTTTGACCAGTATTTTGCCGGTCGCCTTACCCAATGCGGCCCAGGCGACCCGCTTCGTCTATCTGGATTCGGGAGCCAATGCCGAGTCCAAGGAACGTAACCTGGTGCAATTTGCCCAGTTGGGCCGGTTTTATGCCAGTCAAGTTCTCGGCGTCGCTAATCCCCGGGTCGCCTTGTTGAACAATGGGGCCGAGGCCGACAAGGGGGACAGCTTCCATAAAGCCGTGCACCAACTGTTAGCGGCGGATGATAGCTTAAACTTCGTGGGGAATGTCGAAGCCAGTGAATTATTACATGGCAAAGCCGACGTGGTGGTGTCGGATGGTTGGACCGCCAATGCCGCCTTGAAGGCTACGGAAGGAACGGCCAAATTGGTCTTGCACCTCTTAAAGGATGGCATTTTAAATGGTGGCTGGCGGGCCAAATTGGGCTACGTGTTCTTAAAGCCGGTCTTTAAAAAGATTGCCAAATTAATGACGCCGTCGAATTACGGGGGGGCCGTGTTGTTGGGCTTGAAGGCTCCGGTGGTGAAGGCGCACGGGGCTGCCGATGAAAAAGCGATTGTTGCAACGATTGACCAGATTCAAACGATGCTGACGTCGCAAGTCGTCCAAAAGACGGCCGCGTACTTCCAAGCGGCAGAAGAAAATGGCCAAACCGTGGACAAGCCGGGGGAAAACTAATAGAATAGAGAAGTTAGTAATTACAGATTAAGAGGTTTGACAAGCATGGACAAGAAAGAAATCTTTGATCAAATTGCCGCAATTGTGTCGGATCACTTTGATATTGACCGGGCAAAGATTACGGATGATTTAAACTTGAAAACAGACTTAAACGCGGACTCAATTGACTTCGTTGAATTTGTGCTTGAAGTAGAGGATACTTTTGGGGCCCAAATTGATGACAGCGAAGCCGAAAAGTTGAGCACGATTGGTGAAGTGGTAGATTACATCGCTGCCCACCAGAAGTAAGAATGCGCTAGTGGGGTCGCGATGAAGTGAGCTTCGTCGGGGCCTTTTTCTAACGGCTGACACTTTAACAGGACCATAGATTCGGCCTGTGAGATGGGTGGAAAAATTTCGGCCTATCTCAGAGGAAAAATCGGAAAGGATAACCATGATTTCAGAATTACAGGCGTATTTGCAAGCAGAATTTGGGATTCATTTCCAGGACACTGCCCTGTTGGCAGAAGCTTTTACCCAGGCTTCGTACGTAAATGAGCACCCCAAGGAACACTTAAAGTACTATGAACGGATTGAATTTTTAGGGGATGCGGTGCTGCAATTATTTGTTTCAGAATACATCTACCAGCGCTTTCCGGAATTACCGCAGGGGAAATTGACCCGCTTGCGGGCGGCAATGGTTTGTGAGGACAGCTTCTCGAAGTTTGCCTTAGAGTGCCACTTTGATCAATACATCCGGCTCGGCCGGGGAGAAGAAATGGCCGGGGCTAGGAAGCGGCCTAGCCTTTTGTGTGATATTTTTGAAGCCTTTATCGGGGCGTTATACCTAGATCAAGGCCGGGCCGCGGTGGAAAAGTTCATTCACCGGGTCATTTTCCCGAAGCTGGACCAAGGGTGGTTTGATCACGCCGTGGATGCGAAGACGACCCTGCAAGAATTTTTGCAACGCAATGGGGATGTGAAGATCGTCTACCACTTGTTAAAGGAAAGCGGCAGTGAAAACGAACCGGTTTTTACGGTCAACGTAAGTGCCAATGGTCAGGTAATTGGCCAGGGGACGGGTTCTTCAAAGAAACACGCGGAAATGGCCGCCGCCCAAGTGGCCTTAGAAGCATTACGACACACGAAAAAGTAGGGGATTGGCATGCGACTGGTATCATTAGAGATTGATGGCTTTAAGTCCTTTGCGGAAAAGACGGTCATCAACTTCCAAACCGGGGTCACCGGGATTATCGGTCCCAACGGAAGTGGTAAGAGCAACATTATTGAAGCGATCCGCTGGGTGATGGGGGAGCAATCCGCCAAGACCTTGCGGGGGGATAAGATGGTCGACGTCATTTTTAATGGGGCGACTGATCGGGCCCCGTTGAACCGGGCGTTGGTAAAGTTGACCCTGGATAACAGTGATCATTATTTAAACACCCCATATACCGAGGTAACCGTCTGCCGGAAGCTGTTTCGCTCGGGCGACAGTGAATACTTGTTGAACGGGCAAAGTGTGCGGTTAAAAGACATCGTTAACCTGTTCATTGACTCCGGGATTGGGAAAGAATCGTTTGCGGTGATTTCCCAAGGTCGGGTGGCGGAAATCTTTAACGGTAAGCCCCAGGACCGCCGCAAGATGATTGAAGCCGTTGCCGGGGTCGGCAAGTATAAGGCGGATAAGGAAACGGCGCAGCGCCGGTTAGCAGAAACCAATGACAATTTAAACCGGGTCAACGACATTATCTATGAACTGCAACAACGCTTAGGTCCCTTGGAAGAACAGCGGGCGCTAGCGCAGGATTACGTGGCCCAAAAGCAGCGCTTGGATCGTTTGGATCAAACCGCGACGGTCCGCGCAGTTGAGGCGGCAAACGAACGCTTGACCACGATTTTGACGCAGAAACAGCAGGCCGAGAAGTTGGCGGCGGATTATGAAGCCCGGGTGCACGCGGCGAACGCGCAAGCGGGGCAGTTACAAAGTCAGCGGCAAAAATTACTGCACTCGAAGGACCAACAGCAAGCCACGATTTTACGGTTAACGCAAGAAATCGGGCAGTTAAATAACGATCAATCGGTCGCGCAAGTGCGCCAAGAACAACTAACCGCCGAAGTCGCCCGCTTGACGGAGCAACAAGCCGAGACAACGACCAAGTTGGCAGCCGCGCAAACGGCGGTCGAAGCAGCCCAGCAGACGCAAGGCCAGCATGAAACCCGCGTGCAAGCTGCCAAGGAGCAGTTAGCGGCCTTACAAGCGGCCCAAGCACCCGACCAGCAAGCGAAATTGACGGCGGAAATTGAGGCTTTGCGGGCCCAACAAGTGGAGCAGTTGCAAAGTTTGACGACCTTGCACAATCAGCAAACCTTTATCAAGCAGAGTCAATCGCGGGGTCAAAGTCAAGCCGATCAAGTCGCCGCCGATTTGGCCCAGCGCCAGGAGCAATTGCAGGCGCGCCAAGCGGCTTTAGCAACGTCCCAGGCGGCGGTGGAAGCGACGGGGGCGCAAGTGACGGCCAAACAAGGCCAGCTCCAGGATTTACAAGCTCAATTAACAACAACCCAAGGCCAGTATGAAACGGCCCAAAAGCAATGGTACCAAGCGCTGGGGACCTTGCAATCGCAGCAAGCCCGCTTGAAAAATTACCAGGCGATGGCCGCGGATTATACCGGTTACTTCTACGGGGTGCAAAATGTCTTACGCCAACGGCAAACTTTTCCGGGCCTGTTTGGGGCCGTGGGGGAATTACTGACGGTGCCCAAGGAGTACACTCTGGCGTTGGAAACGGTCCTGGGTGGGCAATTGCAACACCTGGTCGTTGATAGTCAAGCCAGTGGGAAGCAGATTATTAACTACCTGACCCGCACCCGCGGGGGCCGGGTGACCATTTTGCCGCTGGACAGTTTACGCGGCGGACGGGTCCCGGCCGCCTATGCGGCAGTGGCCAACCACCCGGGGCTGCTAGGCAAGGCGGTGGACCTGGTTCAATTTGAGGCCCGCTACCAACCGGTCGTCGATCAATTGTTGGCGACCACCGTGGTGGCTGACAATTTGGATCACGCCACGGAAATTGCCCGGCTCGGGCGGCACCAACTCCGGGTGGTGACCCTCAACGGGGAATTAATCAACGCCAGCGGGGCGATGACCGGGGGGAAGACCAAGCAACAGCGGGTCGGCTTGTTGACGCAAAAAAAGCGGCAGCAAGAATTTGAAGCGGCCGTCCAACAAGCGACCACAGCCAGCCAGCAAGCGGAACAGGCGGTGCAAACTTGGCAACAAAAACGGCAAGCCCTGCAAGCTGCGGGGCAAACTGCGACTGAGGAATTAACGACCCTCCAGGCAAGGTTAAGTGAGCAACGGGATCACTTGCAACAAGTCACAAGCGAAGTGCAGGATCTGCAACGCCAGATTGCGGCCTTGCAATTGCAAACCAGCCAGCAAGATTCTCAGCACAGTCAGTACGAAGACCAAGTCCAAGCGGCCCAAGCGGCGGCAGACCAGTTGGAAACCGAACTGGACCAGACGAAAGCAGAGTTAGCGGCCAAGCAAGCGGCCCTGACGCAATTGACCAGCCAATCCGCTGATCAAGCCGAAGCGCGGCACCAGGCCCAACAAGCACTGGCCGTGGAAAATGAACGGTTGCACCAAGCCCAGGCCGCCGTGGCGGAGCGGCAAGCCGAATTGGCCCGCTTACAAAGTACCGCCCAAGCGCTCAATGAGCAATTAGCGGCGGCCAAGGAACGGTTAACGGCGACCCCAACGGCTTCAGCGGCGCAAATCCAAAGCTTGCAAGCGGAGTTGACGGCAGCCCAAGCGCAGGTCACCGAATTAAATGATCAACTGGAGCAGCTGGAACAAACCCTCGGCGACGCGACAACCGAAAGTGACCGGCTGCAGGGTTTGATGCGGGTGGCTTACGATGACTTGACGCGGATCAATGAGCAGCGGTTGGCGTGTGAGCAGACGATTGACCAAGGAGAAAACCACCTGAGTGAGCAATATCACACGACCCTGGCTGCGGCCAAAGCGCAAGTCGTTGATTTGCCGGATGAAGAATTACAGCGGCAAATCAAGCTGTTGCACCGCGGAATTGAAGAGCTGGGGGAAGTCAATGTGGCCGCGATCGGTGAGTACGAAACGGTCAAGGAACGCTATGATTTCTTAGCGGCCCAACAAACTGACCTCTTGGAAGCCGAAGACCAATTGAAACAAACGATGGCCAAGATGGACCAAGAGGTCAAGCGGCGCTTCAGCCAAACCTTCCAGCAGCTTTCAACGGCCTTTGCCACGACGTTTAAACAGGTCTTTGCCGGGGGCCAGGCCAAATTAATTTTGACCGAACCACATGATCTGTTGGAAACGGGGGTCGATATTTACGCGCAACCACCGGGGAAAAAGAATCAGCAGTTGAGCCTGCTGTCCGGGGGAGAAAAAGCGTTGACGGCCCTGGCCCTGTTGTTTGCCGTCCTCAAAGTTCATCCGGTTCCCTTTGCCATCTTGGATGAGCCCGAAGCGGCCCTTGATGACGTCAACGTGGATCGGTTTGCCACTTATTTGGATCGCTTTGGCAACCAGGGGCCGCAGTTTATCGTGATCACCCACCGGAAGGGGACGATGGTGAACGCCGATGTCTTATACGGGGTCACGATGCAGGATTCGGGGGTCTCCAAGGTGATTACCGTCAACGTTGATCAAACCCTCAAAGCCGCTCAAACAAAGTAAGGAAGTGAGAAGATGGGATTATTTGATATTTTCCGGCGGAAGAAACAACCAGCCGAGCCGGAACAACCAGTCGCAGCGCCAACCAGTGAGGAAAGTGAACCAAGTGGTGCCCCAACACCCACTAGCAGTGCCAATCCGGTCAGTGAGGCTGTCAGCGAGCCGGCAGCCCCAGCCCCTGCGCCGGTGGAGGCCGACGAACCGCAACCGGCGGCTGAATCAGCCTCTGAGTCGGCCGACCCCCAACCGTCGGCGGGGGATGATGGACCAGAAGAACCTGCCGCAACGCCTAAGGCAACGGTGCAGGTTCCAACCCCGGAAACCGTGACATCGGCCGCGCCGGTCAGTGAGGAACCGGCGGCCAGTGCCACTGCTGATGCCGGTGATACCACGCCGGCGGCCTCGAGTGCGGCCGTTAAACCGGAACCAGCCGAAACCGGAAGTGAGTCGGAAGCGGCGGAAAGCTCCGCGGCCCCGGCACCAAAAAGCGCGGATGAAGCAACAGCAACCGAAGAGACTTCCGCGTCCACTGAGCCTGCCCCGGCGGTAGAACCGGCGGATGACAAATATGAAAAGGGCCTGGCCAAGTCGCGGTCCGGATTTGGGGCGCGGTTAAACAAGTTCTTGGCTAATTTCCGGCACGTCGACGAAGATTTCTTTGAAGACCTGGAAGACTTGCTGATTGAATCGGACGTGGGCTTTGAAATGACCCAACAACTCTCAGACGCCCTGCGCGAAGAAGTGAAGTTGCAAAATGCCAAGACTAAGCAGGATGTTTCTAACGTGATCATCGAAAAGATGGTGGAACTGTATGAAGCGGCGGGCCAAGATGAACAAACCGGCCTGCAAATGGCGCCAGAAGGGCCGACGGTGATCATGTTTGTCGGGGTCAATGGGGCCGGGAAGACGACCACGATCGGGAAGATGGCGGCCGCCTTCAAGCAAGACGGCAAGAAGGTCCTCTTAGTGGCCGCCGATACCTTCCGGGCCGGGGCCACTGAACAGTTGGCCGTATGGGCCGAACGCGATGGCGTCGACATTGTGACCGGACCCGAAAAGGGCGATCCGGCTGCCGTGGTCTTTGACGGCGTGAAGCGGGCCAAGGAAGCCAACTATGATATCTTGCTGGTCGATACGGCCGGCCGGCTGCAAAACAAGGTCAACTTGATGAACGAATTGGCCAAGATGAAGAAGATTTTGACCCGCGAAATTCCGGCCGCGCCGCATGAAGTGTTGCTGGTCTTGGATGCCACGACGGGACAAAACGCCTTAAACCAAGCCAAGCTCTTTAAGGAAAGCACGGCTGTGACCGGGATTGTCCTGACCAAACTGGACGGGACGGCCCGCGGGGGGATCGTGTTGGCAATTCGCAATGAATTGCACCTACCGGTCAAGTACGTGGGCTTAGGGGAAAAGGTTGATGACTTGCAAGTCTTTGATCCCGCGGAATTTGTCTACGGCTTGTTTAAGGGCTTGGTCACGACTAAGTAGTTAACAACAACCGGGCAGAAAGGGTGGTCGGAAAATGGAGTTGGAAAAAAATGAACGGGTTAACGCCCTCTTTGCGTTTTATCAGCCCTTGCTGACGAAAAAGCAGAATGATTATTTGGAACTCTATTACGTCGATGACTACTCGCTGGGCGAAATTGCCGAAGAATTTGGGGTTTCGCGCCAAGCAGTTTATGATAATATCAAGCGGACGGAAAAAATTCTGGCCGCCTATGAAGCAAAGTTGGGTCTGCTGGCGGATTATCAAGCCCGCAACCGGCAATTTGATGCCCTCCAAGCCTACGTTAAGACCCACTACCCCGCTGACGAGCAGCTCAATGCGCTGGTCGCTCAGATGGAAACCTTAGAAGAGGAGTAACTCAAATGGCATTTGAAGGATTAACCGAACGCCTCCAAAAGGCGATGGAAAAACTGCGCAAGAAGCCGAAGGTGACGGAGGCCGACCTGCGTGAAACGATGCGCGAAATTCGCTTGGCCCTCCTGGAAGCCGACGTCAATTTTGCCGTTGTCAAGGACTTTGTCAAGAAGGTCCGGGAAAAGGCCACGGGGGCCGAAGTCTTAAAGGGCTTGAACCCCGCCCAACAAATCGTCAAGATCGTCAACGAAGAATTGACCCAAATGATGGGGGAAACGGCGACGCCCCTGGCTAAGGCGCCCCACATTCCGACCGTCATCATGATGGTCGGGCTCCAAGGGGCCGGGAAGACGACCACGGCGGGGAAGCTGGCGAAGAAGTTAAAGGACGAAGAAAACGCGCGGCCGTTGATGATTGCCGCCGACGTGTACCGGCCCGCCGCAATTACGCAGTTGCAACAAGTGGCGGCCACGATTGACGTGCCGGTCTTTGAAGAAGGCACCGAGGTTGATCCAGTCCAAATTGTTAAGGACGGGATGGCTCAAGCGGCGGCCAACCACAATGATTACGTCTTAATCGATACGGCCGGGCGGCTGCAGATCGATGAAAAGCTGATGGACGAACTGGCCCAAATTAAAGCCTTGACCAACCCGAATGAAATCTTGCTGGTCGTCGACGCGATGACCGGGCAAAATGCGGTCAACACCGCCGAAGGGTTCAATGACAAGCTCGACATTACCGGGGTGGTTCTGACCAAGTTAGATGGTGACACCCGGGGTGGGGCTGCCATGTCGATTCGGGCCGTGACTGGTAAGCCGATTAAGTTTGTCGGGGAAGGGGAAAAGATGGAAGATCTCGATGTCTTCCACCCCGACCGGATGGCTTCGCGGATCCTCGGGATGGGGGACATGCTTTCCCTGATCGAAAAGGCGCAAAAGAATTTCGATGAGGAACAAGCCCAGGCCACGATGGAGAAGATGCGGGAAAACACCTTCGACTACAATGACTTTTTGGCCCAGATGGACCAACTGACCAAGATGGGGCCGATGGAAAACCTCTTGAAGATGATTCCGGGGATGGCTAACAACCCCGCCCTGCAAAATGTGAACCTGGATCCCAAGCAGTTTGCCCACATCAAAGCGATCATCCTCTCGATGACCCCGGCCGAACGGGAGAATCCGGATCTGATGAACCCAAGTCGGCGCCGGCGCTTAGCCGCCGGGGCCGGACGACCGATTGTTGAAGTCAATCGCATGATTAAGCAATTCAATCAGATGCGCAAGATGATGAAGCAGGTCACCAACGGGAACTTCAGTGGGCTGCAAAACATGATGGGCGGCCAAATGCCGGGCGGCAAGATGGGCCAAATGGCGATGAACCAAATGGCCCGGCAAATGAAGAAGAATAAGCAAAAGCGGCTGAAGGCCTTGCGTAAGGCCCGTCGCAAGAAAAAATAAGATTTAGCGGTTGCTCAGGCAGCCGCTTTTTTGAAAAGGGGGCAAGAAAACGCTCTTTCAAGTGCGTGATGAATTGCCCTTCTTTTTTTGCGTCCTCCATTCGTAGATGGGTGTCTCGAATTGTGGTATAATGATTGGTATGAAAGACATGAATAGACTAACGTATGGACGGACTTCCGTCTATAATCTTAATTACCACATTGTTTGGGGAACCAAGTACCGAAATAAAGTTCTAAATGGGCGAGTTGAAGAAGCATTTAAGCGCATCGTCTACGAAATCGCTGACAAGTATGACTTTAAGATTGTCCACATGGAAATCGGGAAAGACGATCACGTTCACTTGTTAGTGAGCGCTCCGCCAAAGCTATCGGTCACGAACATCGTCCGTTGGCTTAAAGGGGGGACGGCCTACCAACTCTTCCGTGAATGCCCCGAATTACAACGAAGTTACTGGAAAAAAGAAGGACGACATTTGTGGTCGCCAAGCTATTACGTAGAGAGCATTGGTGCCGTTAACGAGCAAGCGGTGGCTAAATACATCGACGATCAACGAAAGAAGGAGGAATAGCTAATGGTTAAGCTACCAAAGAAAACTAAATATCTCCGGGTACGCCGGTTTCGTTTGGTAGCTACACCAGCGTTGATTGCTAAGCATGCTCGTAATTTAGAGGTGGAAAATCAACTGCACAATTACGCTGTGCGTTACCTTGAAAAGGCCTATGGTCGCAAACATTTAGAGCGCCCTCTTCCAACTACTAAAATCGGCAAAGCCACTTTGATTAATGACGAAATTATTCCCCGCTTTGCCCATGATGTCTATCATCATGAAGGTCGTTGGAATGGCAAAAAGCTTGGATTACATTCCCAAGCAGCGCAAGAATTTTTAGTCACCTTGATTACCAACTTTGGTGAGTACCGGAAGGTTCTTAAAAAAGCGGCCAAGATGACCGACGAGGAAAAAGCGGCCTATCGCGATAACCGCGACCGAAATAATCCGCAACACCGCTCTTGGTATCGGAAAGGCTCATTATCTTACTTACGTAATGGGGCCAGTCACAAGACGGTATCTTTGCCGGATAATGGCCAAATTGAAGTCTTGTCACCCCACTGGATTAAGATCCAAGATTATGGTGAGATCCAAGTCGTTGAAAACATTAAGCATTTAGCAACTGCGCGGCTAGTAACGTCTAAAATCAAGCGCAAGGACGATGGAACTTACGAACTCCAATTAGTGCTTAAAAATGAAGTTGAGCGGAAACCGCCGCGTACCATGATTGGCGCTGACTGGAATATGAAGGACAACAAAGTCTTCCACACTTCTGATGATGAAAAAGTTTACCTCAATTACCTTGAATTGCCAGATAAGCGATTAGTTGACGTTAATGTCAAAGCAGACCAGTATGAGACAACCATCAATAAGCTTAAGCGTTGCCGTTCGATCAAAGAAAAGCACCTTAGCGCAGATAGTAAGCAACTTGCGGACTTGAGTAAGCAAATCCGTTATTACTCGGCTCGGCGGGCCAACTTACTAACGGAGCGGTACCGTCAGATTGCGTGGCAGATGTTTGCCAAGTATGACTTAATTGCCATTGAAGAGCTTGATGCCAAAGAAATGCGCAAAGAGAATCAAGCGTGGTCAGAGGCCGCTAATCGTGGTAAAAACCGTAAATTAGCCAAAGTAAAACCTTATGAAATCGCATTGCTTTTGAAACAAGTGGCTGATCGAGAAGGTAAAACCCTCCTGAAAGTTGATAGCTATAAGACCAGCCAAGTGGAATTTGGCACACAATACCAAGAAAAGCATGATCCAAGTGAACGTCAGTGGGTGTCTAAGTACACCGGCAAATTGATAGATCGTGATTTGAACGCTAGTTGTAACATCCTAACTTGGGCCCTTGATCCCAAGAAACACATTAAGTATCTCGAACGTCAAGCAGCAATCAAAGCTGCTAAAAAAGCCGGCATCGCTAAAGACAAGTTACCAAAAGCGATTCCAGCCAGGTCATTAGTAACGGTAAATTAATGAATTAACGGGCGGGACAGAACCAAGCCGTCCTTAAGGCTTCGAGAGTTACTGTTGGCGTATCACCCTGAGCGTGCAAAACGGGTGCGAAACAGTAATTAAGATCAAACTGATCTCAACGGCGTTAGTCGTTGCATTGCCTAAACGTCTTCTGAGCTTAAGAGGTACTTAGGTGCCTTTTGAGCCAGAAGCTCGGTCATTTATGGCCGAGTAGTTCACGGTATGTTGGATAAAATTGCGAATAGAATTGACCGCCCGTTACATAGTGGGGACTTTGGTGAGGCGTGGACGCAACGAAAGGAAGGGTGAATTGTGAAAAAAAGACTTTGGCAAACCATGCTGGGGTTGCTGGCCCTTTGGTGGTTAGTCAGCGCGGCTGCGCCTGGGCCAGCCAGGCCAACCCCCAGGCGGCTTTAGCGGAGTTCGTAAGTCAGAAACTGACTGGCAAATATGGGATCTATACCAACTACTTGGCCCAAGCTGGGTCGGATGAGCACGTGGCGACGGGCCACCAGTATTTGAGCGAATCGGCGGGGTATTACTTGCAATACCTGGCCCAAACCAAACAGAACCGTAAGTTCCGGGCTTTTTACGCCCAAACCAAGCGGACGTTTTACCGCCAGCAGGTCTTTTTATACCGCTTTGATCCCAAGCAACCGGGCAAGTACCGGGTGAACGCGACGATCGACGACTTGCGGATTATTGCGGCCTTAATGACCTACGACCAGCGCAATCACACTACCAAGTACCAAAAAGAAATCAAGACCCTGTATCAGGGCCTGCGTCGCCAGGTCCAGCAGGATGGCTTGTTGACGGATATGTACAGCTTGACCGAGCGGACCCACAACCAAGAAGTAACCCTGTGCTACCAAAACCTGGCCGTGCTTAAAAAGTTGGATCCGCAAAGCTACCGGCAAGCCTTGCGCGTGGTGCAAGGCGGGCGGATCGGTGCCCGCGGGCCCCTGTACTATCAGAGCTATCGATTAAACACGCAAAAATACGCCCGAAATAGCTTGGTGACTCCGCAATTGCTGATTACCTTTTTGCACCTGGCGGAAGTTGGTAAGCTCCCCCCGGCTAGCTTGCACTGGCTCAAGCAACAGGTTACCAAGCAGACTTTATACAATGCGTATACTACCACGGGACGCGTCAAGGATCGCAATACGTCGGCGGCCAACTACGCGCTGGCAATGCTGATCGGCCAAGAGGTCGGCGATCAAACCCTGACCAATACCGCTAAGCAGGCCCTGCTAGCGATGCAAGTGACCGATGCGAATTCAGCCATTTACGGCAGCTTCGGCGATCCGCAAACCAAGCAGGTCTATTCATTTAACGAACTGACGGCCCTAGTGGCCCTGAACCAATCGTGAAAAATAAAAGGGCTGATCGCCACTTAGTTCCTAGGTGACGATCAGCTCTTTATTCGTAAATCGACCGTTTTAAGACGCCGATGTAGGGGAGGTTGCGATACAGACCATTGTAGTCCAGCCCGTAGCCGACGATGAATTCATTCGGGACTTCAAAGCCGATGTAAGCCGCGTCCACATCCACTTCCCGGCGGCTAGGTTTATCCAAGAGGGCGCAGGTGGCAATGCTTTTGGCGCCCCGGCTGGCAAAGAGTTGGTCCAGGAATTTGAGGGTGTGGCCGGTATCGATGATGTCTTCGACGATCAAAACCGGCCGGTCGGTTACGTCGTGGGAGAGGTCCCGCAACAAGCGGACGCGGCCCGAAGATTCGGCGTTGTCTTCATAGCTGGAGACGTCGACGTAGTCAATGTTCAGTTTGAAGTCCAGCCGTTGGAGCAGGAGCGAGGCAAAGATCATCGCCCCGGTCATCACCGGCACGACGACCGGGAATTGGTCTTGGTAGCGCTGGGTCAACGTTTCCGCCAGGGCATCGATCCGTGCTTCGACTTGGGCTTGGTCATATAAGATTTTTTCAATGTCAGGATTCATAATTAGTGGTGTTCCTCCCAAATAATGTTCGGCAAAACCGAACGATTTCAAAGTAACTACGTTGTTTGATAGTTGGATTTTAACATAATCGAGGTGAAAAGGGGAGAAAAACCGCAACTTTTCCGAGGCTGACCCGGCAAAATGTTAATTATTGGGCTTGGATGGTGACCTGACTGCTCTTTTAAGGTTGTTAGCATACCGTGACTATTTAACAATGAGCTGCGCCTAGTTATCAACTTATTAGCTCAGGTGCGCAATTAATGGTGACCATCAGGTGGGCTGCGCAGTATTTTTGCATAGGAAAGCGCTTTCTTAGATGGTAAAATAACAGCTAAAGGGGGCGAAAAGAATGTTGATTAAAGTCCGTTTACTGACGACAGCGGCCACGTTTACGGCCTTGCTGGCGGAAAAGGATCCCGTAGTGGCACCGGACGGCTTTATGCCGATCTATGCGACAGAAGAAGCCCTGGCCATCGGCACCCCGGTGGTGGTGCCGTGGCAAAGTCAGGGGGAAGCAGAACGCTTGCGGTTGGGGGTAGTCGCCGAACAGCTAACCAAGCAGGCGACTGACTTTGATTTTAAGATTAAGCCGGTCTACGCCGTTTTGACTCCAACGCCCGCGACGCAACGACAGGTACAAATTCAACAGCGGGGGCAATTAGTTGCCAAAATGCAACGGCGGGCCCGCTTGGTAACGTGGTGGCAACACCAAGAAAAGCTAGCCAAAAAGGATTCGCAGCTGGCGGCAATGCTGGCCGAATTGCAAGCCCAGTACCAAGATGACGAGTGGGAAGTTTTATACCAACAGGTCTTTGGTGGGGAGGAACCGCCGTTTTAATGGATGGAGGAATTACGGATGAAGAAAGTTCTTGTAATCGGGGCAGTTACCGTCGCGTTAGGCTTGGGGGTGGGCTAATCCCCGCAACTCTAAATCCGCAAATTACTTATGCCCAAAAGTATTCCTTTAAGAAAAATAAGGTCGTAATTAGTGATATCAATATTAAAATTACCAAGGTAAGTTTCTACAACGGCTTAACGGCTGATGACAAAAAGTTAATCGTCTTTGATTACGAAATTACTAACAAAACCAACAAGCAAATTGATGCAATTGCTGGTTGGCAAGCGGTGTTCAAAGCCTATCAATCAAATCCCAATACAGCTGGGGAGCTGACTGTTGGGGCGTTGTCCGCGGATACTGCCGAGCAAATTCTCAATGATCAAACCCAAACCATTAAAAAGGGTGGCACTGTTCATTGTCGGGCGGCTTATGAATTAGCTAGTGATACTAAAAACGTCACCCTTAAAGCTTACAAGGGTGACGGCGGTCGTTATCTAGGTAAACATGTATATA
>LBJMJ02800__coassemble_661_pt1 | contig 22187 bp, 18 predicted proteins | sample LBJMJ02800__metabat2_high_PE_010 | metagenome-assembled genome bin LBJMJ02800
TTAATAATCAAATGCACGACCGTTTGCGCGGCTGCGGTAGTAAAACCGTGCTGAAAAACGGGGAGGGTGCTCAAAGCCAGATTCAAAACCGTCCTGGTTTGCGCCGCTTGGGCCGCCAGTTCTTGCTGGAAAAAGAGGCGAATGATCGATAAAAATACCGAGGTCCCCAAGGCTGAGATGACAATCATCGGCAAACCAATAAATTTAACCAAGGTCCATCCCGTGGGACTAAATAGTAAGACAAAGGTCATTTGAATTGATTCCATCAGCAAACCAATAAAAAAACCGTTGAGGGCTTTTAAGGGAGAAAAACGCTGCCGCCGTTGGTCGTAAAAGAAGCCTGAGAGAATCCCGATCAAGAGGGTACTGGGAATATAAAACATGGCCTCTGGACTGAAACTTTCTTGAAAGGCCCGAAACATTCCGGCAGTCAAACCAACCCCGCCTCCTACCAACGGTCCCCCCACAATCCCGGCTACTGTTACGGTTAAGATCCGGACGTTAGCGACTGAGTAACCTTGGGGAATGGAGAGCAACAGCGTTCGTTTAATAATTTGGTTGTCTGGTGCAATCAGCACCCCAATTAGATTCGAGATGACCGCAAAGGTGGCAAAGATCAACCACAGCCCTAACTGACTTTGCCAATTAGAAACCACTAACATCCGTCGAAAAGCAGGAATGTTAACCAACGCAAACGCCAATAAAATAACCAATCCGACTTGTTCAGCGACTAAAATTGAAAGATTCATGGTGGTGCTTTCCCCTTATTAGGCAAAAAGCGGGAAATTGAGATCGGGGACCGATTTCAATTTCCCGGCTTTTTTAAGCTCAGATTAGCATTCGATTTAAGCGAAGGCTGCCGTCAGTGGTGGAACGACTTGCTTCTTACGGGAAACGACCCCTGGCAGGTTGATCCGGTTGTTGGCAGCCAGTTCCTTCCCAAAGGCTTGGGCGACCTTAGCCGCATCCTTTCCTAAGATCAAGAGGTCCGAATCGCTGTTTAAGATGTTGGTAACAATCAGCACAAAGGTGTCATAACCATTTGCGTCCATCAAAGCTTGCATTGCCTTTTCCAAGTCAGCTTGACGAGCAAAGACATCCGCTAAGTCGACGGTGTTGACTTGACCAATCCGCAAGGTCAAGTCCCCCATTTCAAAGCTCTTGGCGTCGCCATCAACAATATCGTTGTCTGACTTAGCTGCTAAGTTTGTACCGGCCTTTAACATTTGCAGACCATATTCTTCGTAGTCAACCCCGGCTAACTTCGCTAAACCTTCCACGGCTTCCTTATCGTGGTCCGTCGTCGTTGGGGACTTCAATAACAACGTATCAGAAATGATCGCCGAAAGCATCATACCCGCCAAATCAGCTGGAATAGCAATGTGCTTTTCGTTAAACATTTCGTATAAGACCGTGCTGACACAGCCATATGGCCGGACATTCATGTACAGTGGCGCCGCCGTATTAAAGCCGTTAATCCGGTGGTGATCAATGACGTGGCTGACTGCCACTTGGTCAATATCGGCAACACTTTGTTGTGGTTCGTTGTGGTCGACCAACATAACACTGTCCACTTCATTAGCCGCCGTCTTAATCACCCGTGGCGCAGCCAGATCAAAGGCCTTCAAAGCAAACGTTGTTTCATCATTTGGTTCGCCCAAGGCTACCGCTTCCGTTTCATACCCCAATTGATTTTGGTAGTACGAGTACGCCATTGCCGCAGCAATCGTATCGGTGTCAGGCTTTTGGTGTCCAAATACTAATTCTTTACTCATCTTGCGGATTCCTCCTCCAAATTTGGTGCGCGTGCACCCGAATAACTTTATCATATCACGTGTTGCCCCTCATCAACAGGGGTCAGCGAATTTTTTCTAAACCAAGCTCGCTTCATTCGTTGCTACGACGGGCTTAACAAGCAAACGAACTGGCTGGCCTTGGCTCTCATCATCAATTACAAATGACCCATTGGACTTAGCCGACCCCAGATGGTGATCAGCGACCTGCACATCTTGGCGCACTGGACGATCAGTCACAATTTCTAAAGTCCCGGTAAAGTCAGCCGGGTACGTCAAAAAGTCCCGTACTAAGTGGGCGTTCTTAAGGCGGTGCAAAATCAAATTCCCACGCCGGGCCCGCGTGCCCAATTCTAATTCACTAACTGCCATTGCCTTGTAGGATCCCCGTTGCGTAACCAAGGCGATCCGATCCGTTGGGGCCGCCAAAGCCACATTCGCCAACTGGTCATCCTCCTTTAAGTTGATTGCGCGCACACCGGCCGTCCGGAGCCCTTGACTTGGTACCTCATCAACTGCAAACCGCAGGGCATACCCGGTTTGGCTAATTGCAACAAGGCTTTGCTCTGCTCTGGTCGGATCAGTGTACAGAGCATTAACTAAGGTTGCCGAACCGCGTAATTTCATAATTTGGCTGGCATGATTCTTATACCGCGCCCCTGGTACTACCTCAGCAAAGTTAACCTGTTTGATTTGCCCATCACTAGTTGCAAAGATAAAGTTCCCTGGTTGTTTCAAGTCATTAAACAGGTGGGCCGTTACAATCGTCTCATCACTGCCGAGGCCGATCGTTAGTGACAGGTGTTCTCCAGTTTCTTTCCATTTAGCATCAAACAACTCGTGGACCGGGCGGTAAATCAAGTGCCCATAGCTGGTAAAGACAAAGAGATGTGCCAACGTCGTGGTTGGCTTAATGAGCAGCGGATAGTCGTCTTCCTTCAGCCCATTTTCTGCTAATGGTGATGCATTAAAGCTGCGGATACTGGTCCGTTTAATGTAACCTGCTGCTGAGACCATTACAATCACATCTTCATCCGCAACGGTTACTTTAGTGTCCACCGTGAGTTTCTCAACTTCCGCTTCAATTTGGGTTTGACGTGGCGTGGCAAATTCTTTTTTTACCGCCCTTAATTCTTGTCGCAAGACCTTATTAAGTTCCTTCGGCTCAGTCAAAATCAATTGATACTGATCCAATGCCGCTTGCAACTGCGTAGCTTCCTTTTCCAACGCCGTTACGTCCGTATTCGTCAACCGATACAGCTGTAAAGCGACAATCGCACTAGCTTGAGCGGTGGTAAAACCATACGTAGCCACCAAATTAGTTTGCGCATCCGCCCTATTGTGACTGCCGCGAATCGTGTGGATAACCTGATCTAAAATTGACAGGGCCTTGATCAGCCCTTCAACAATGTGCAACCGTTCTTGGGCTTTTTTCTGTTTGAAAGTGGTTCGCCGGGTAATCACTTCTTTCTGGTAGGCCAAGTACGCAGCTAAATAGTGCTTTAAACCAACCCGCACCGGCCGGTGATTGTCAATCGCCACCATATTGAAGTTGTAATTGATCTGCAAGTCGGTATTTTTAAGCAAGTAATTTAAAATCCCATCGGCATTTGCATTCTTCTTCAATTCAATGGCAATCCGCAACCCACTGCGGTCTGTTTCGTCGCGGGCGTCGGCAATGCCTTCCACTTTCTTGTTCAAGCGGAGGTCATTGATGCGTTTAACCAGTTGGGCTTTGTTAACTTCGTACGGAATTTCCGTCACGACAATTTGTTGACGGCCCCCCCGCAGCTCTTCAATGGCAGTCTTGGCCCTCACAACAATCCTACCCCGCCCGGTTTCGTAAGCCTTTTTGATCCCATCGCGGCCTTGGACAATGCCACCGGTTGGAAAATCGGGCCCCGGTACAAATTCCATTAAATCAGTCGTGGTTGCCGCCGGGTGCGCCAACAGATAAATCAACGCCTCAATTAGTTCGCCTAAATTATGGGGCGGAATTTCCGTTGCGTAACCAGCTGAAATTCCAGTTGCGCCATTGACGAAGAGATTCGGGAGCCGCGCCGGTAAAACCACCGGTTCCTTTTCAGTATCATCGAAGTTCAACGTCATCGGGACCGTTTCCTTATCAATATCTTGCAACATCAAATTGCTGATCTTACTTAACCGGGCCTCCGTGTAACGCATCGCAGCGGCTGGGTCACCGTCCATGGACCCATTATTCCCGTGCATTTCAATCAAGGGTTCGCGCAGCTTCCAATCTTGGCTAAGGCGCACCAAGGCTTCATAAATTGAGGAATCCCCGTGGGGGTGAAAATTCCCCATGACGTTCCCAACGGACTTGGCTGACTTGCGAAAGCCCTTGTCAAAGGTATTGCCATCCTTGTTCATTGCAAATAAGATTCGTCGTTGCACGGGCTTTAAGCCATCGCGAATATCTGGCAGGGCCCGTTCTTGGATGATGGACTTGGAATAGCGCCCAAAGCGGTCCCCCATTAAATCTTCCAATGTCCGTTCTTCAATTCGTGTTTCCAATGGTGACTTCCTTTCTAGCTTAACGTTTCTTCAACCAGTCGATCCGCAGCTTGGTCATCAGCAACGGCAAACTGAACATTCTCTTCAATCCATTCCCGGCGTGGTTCAACTTTGTTCCCCATCAAAGTCGTAACGCGTTTTTCGGCTAGGGCGGCATCTTCAATCCGGACCCGAATCAAAGTCCGGGTTTCAGGATTCATCGTCGTTTCCCACAATTGGTCCGCGTTCATTTCTCCCAGCCCCTTAAAACGTTGAAGCGAGCCGCCCCGACGCTGTTTCGTCAACGCCGTAAGTTCATCGTTGGTCCAAGCATATTCAACCTTGGTTTTGGCCCCCTTGCCAGTTTGCAAGCGGTAAAGCGGTGGCAAGGCAATGTAGACCTTCCCAGCCTCAATCATTGGCCGCATGTACTTGTAAAAGAAGGTCAACAGCAAAATTTGAATGTGCGCACCATCATCGTCGGCGTCCGTCATAATAATTATCTTGTCATAATTTGCATCGGCAACCTCAAAGTCATTACCTGCCCCAGCGCCAACCGTGTAGATGATCGTATTCAATTCTTCATTTTTCAAAACATCATCTAATTTGGCTTTCTCGGTATTTAAAACCTTCCCCCGCAGAGGTAAGATCGCTTGGAACTTCCGATCCCGGCCTTGCTTGGCACTTCCACCGGCCGAATCCCCTTCAACCAAAAAGAGTTCATTTTTCTTGGCGTTCTTTGATTGGGCCGGCGTCAACTTACCAGACAGATTCCGCTCTTTTTTCCCCCGCTTTTTTCCATTCCGCGAAAGGTCTCGGGCCTTACGCGCCGCTTCCCGGGCCTGCCGAGCTTTAATGGCCTTCTTAATCAATTCCTGGGCAAATTCACCGTTTTCCATTAAGGCATAGCCTAATTGCTCACTAACTACAGCATCCACAATTTTTCGCGCTTCCGGGGTCCCCAATTTATCCTTGGTTTGCCCCTCAAATTGAAGGTACTTTTCCGGAACCCGCACCGAAATTACAGCGGTTAATCCTTCCCGGACGTCGCTGCCTTCCAAGTTTTTGTCTTTTTCCTTTAACAAGCCAATTTTACGCGCAAATTCGTTAAACGACTTGGTCCAAGCATTGCGAAATCCTGCTTCATGCGTCCCACCACCCGGGGTCCGCACGTTGTTAACAAAAGACAGGACGTTTTCTGAGTAGCCATCATTGTATTGCGCGGCTACGTCAACTTCCATCCCGTCAATCTTGCCGGTAAACGCCAAGGTCTGCCCCAAGGTATCCTTACCTTCATTCAAATACGCAACAAAATCTTCCAGGCCGTGTTCGTACTGGAAAACTTCGCTTTTCTCTTGGCCTGGTCGTTTATCCGTAAGCGAGAGCTTAACCCCTTTTAGCAAAAAGGCCGCTTCTCGCAAACGAATTGCCAACGTATTGTAGTCGTAGACCGTGGTAGAGAAAATGGCTGGATCCGGCTTAAAAGTCACGGTCGTTCCACTGCCTGCGCGCGTCTTACCAACTTTCTCAAGGGTCCCAACGGGCTGACCACCATTGGTAAAAACCTCCCGGTAGCGGATATGGTCCCGGACAATCGTTAAGGTTAATGAAGCCGATAACGCATTAACTACGGAGGCCCCAACCCCGTGCAAGCCCCCTGAAGTCTTATAGCCATCAGCTTGGCCAAATTTACCCCCAGCGTGTAGGACGGTCATAATTACTTCCGGGGTTGGCTTGCCACTTGGGTGCATTCCAACCGGCATCCCCCGACCATGGTCTTGCACGGTAATTGCATTGTCCTTTTCAATCGTAACAGCAATTTCATCCCCAAAACCGGATAAAGCTTCGTCAACGGCATTATCCAAAATTTCATAAACCAAATGGTGCAAACCATGGGTGTCGGTGGAACCGATATACATCCCGGGCCGCTTTCGGACGGCCTCTAAGCCCTTTAAAATTTTAATCGAGGACTCATCATAATTTTGCGTTGCCATTCTCGTCAACTCCTTTACGCCCGGCGCTTGGCAAAAATTATGCCCGTGCGTTAAAATCACAATTACTAGCATACGCGAAAAAAAGCTGCCTTGTCAAACATTTGTTGCAAAGCCTAAAGGGAAGTTTTCCGCGCCTGCGGGTTGCAAAAGCTTCTTAATTACCTTTAATCATCACGGATCAAGAACGTATATTCTGGTTTTTAGGAATAATCACAAAGCAAGTCACCAGTACGGTTGGCCTTAATCAGCGATTTATTGGAGCCTTAGTAGCTTGTTAGTCGTAAGCATGGTATAGTTACAAAGTATGTGTTCTATTAATAGAACCAATGATGAACCAGCTTCATCAGTCGATTTAAAGGGAGTTTTGAAATGCAAATCTTGTTAATGGCGCTCATTGCCTACTTACTAGGCTCGATTCCTTCGGGACTTTGGATTGGAAAAATATTCTATCATCGTGACATTACCAAAGAAGGCAGCGGTAATATTGGGACCACCAATACTTTCCGGGTCTTAGGCTTTAAAGCCGGGCTGGTCGTTTTATTCATGGACATCTTAAAGGGGACCTTAGCAGCTAGCCAACCCTATCTACTGCACAGCCCCGTTAATCCCTTACTAATTGGGCTATTTGCCTCACTCGGTCATACAGTCTCGATCTTTGATCATTTTCACGGGGGAAAAGCAGTCGCTACTAGCGCGGGGATCTTACTTGCTTATAATCCTGGCCTCTTTGCCCTGGCCGCCAGCATTTTTGTTGGTACCTTGTTGTTGACGAGTATGGCCAGCATGGCTAGTCTTGTTGGTATTTCGGCAATGTTTATCATCGCCTTGTTCCTCCATGATTGGATTTTAGCAACCGTCGCTGGTATTTTAACGGCAGTTGTCTTTTACCGCCATAAAGCAAATATTGGTCGAATCTTGCGTGGCCAGGAGGCCATGGTTAATTTTGGCTTAGGACATTATCTACGCACCAAAAGAAAATAAGCCTAAACAAAAGGATTGTTACTCGAGCTGGCCTCAGTAACAATCCTTTTTACATTGGGATTAATTGAAAATTTAGAAGAACGCCACTTCATACTGATGGTGATTGGTTAAACCTGGCGCAAGGCGTAGAATGGCCGCCTTGTTAACCAGTTGACCATCGCTGGTGAGGGAGTCCGCGAGCCCCCACCAACTTTCAACGCACACAAAATCACCCTGAGCGGGATAAGCAGACCACAGCGCAACATACGGGGCATCATGATTAATTACTTGAAGCCCGTGACCGCTGGCTTGTTCTGTCAACGTAACCGTAGTTGGCTGCCCGGCTGTTGCTAAAATTAACGCATCGTTAACAAATAAATCGTGGCGCAGAGCCATTGCTTTCGTAAAATCTAACCGGTCCAAGTGTGCCAGATCACTATGCGGCCCAACCAGATGAACCTGACCATAAACTTGCGCTGGCGAAACACTAACATAAGTGGTCTCAAATTCACCAGCCGTCGTCAATGGCACCCGAAAGCCAGGGTGGGCGCCTAATGAATACAGCATCGTGGCTTTTTCACTCGGATTTTTAACAGCATACCGGACTTGCAGCTGCCGCGCTTGCAATTGATACGTAACCCGAAAATCAAATTCAAACGGATACCGTTGCCGCGTGGTGGCATTGCTTTGGAGCTGTAAACACACTTGGGTGGCCGTCTGGCTCAAAACCGTAAATACCATGTCCCGTGCAAACCCATGTTGCGTCAAAGTATATTCCTGCTCTTTGTAACGATAAACATTGTCCTTTAAGCGTCCGACAATCGGAAAGAGGTTGGGGGCTTGCCGGCCCCAACTGGCTGAGTCCCCTTGCCACAAATACTCCCGCCCTTGGTACTGAACACTGTGCACTTCAGCCCCCAGGGGATTGATTTGGACTTTAAGCTGTTCATTCTTAAGTTCAATCATTTTCTGAATCCTCGCTTATTTTTGCATTGGTTCTTCATAGTCCCCGTTTGGACACACAACCTGCTTACCGCCCTTCACCTTCTTTTCAACTAAGAAATGGCCATCCTTCGGGCAATCCCGGCCAACAGGACGATCCCAAGAAACGAACTCACACTCTGGGTAACGTGAGCAACCATAAAAGAGGCGGTTTTTCTTTGACTTTCGCTCAACCACCGTGCCTTGGTGACAAGTTGGGCAAGTAATCCCCGTATCTTTAACAATTGTCTGCGTATTCCGACAGTCAGGGAACCGCGAGCAAGCATAAAACTTACCGTACCGACTCATTTTGATGACCATCGGTGCCCCACAAATTTCGCAATCAATGCCAGCCAATTGATCCTTCATTTCAATTTTGGCCACCTGTTCTTCGGCCGTCTTAACTTCTTTTTCAAATGGTTGATAGAACTCATCAACCACTTTGACCCACTGCTTTTTTCCTTCTTCAATTTGGTCAAGGTCGCCTTCAACCTCAGCCGTAAACTTAACGTTTACAATCTCTGGAAACTGCTTAACGATAATTTGGTTGACGATTTCACCTAACTCAGTTGGTTCGAAGTGCCGCGCTTCTAGCCGCACATAATACCGCCGTTGAATGGTATCTAACGTTGGGGCATACGTTGATGGCCGGCCAACCCCATTTTCTTCTAAGGTCTTTACTAAGGCGGCTTCAGTATAGCGAGCTGGCGGTTGGGTAAAGTGTTGGGCTGGATTATCGCCAACCAACTTTACCGCATCGTGAACTGCTAATTCAGGCAATAAATTGTCCTTCTCTTGCCCCCGCTTATAAACCTTAGTAAAGCCTGGGAACTTCACCTTTGACCCATTGGCCCGGAAGTCAACGCCGTTTTGGGAAACCGTTGCGCTAACCGTATCCGTAACTTCTGGTGTCATCTGACTAGCCACAAACCGGCTCCAAATCAAATTGTACAGTTTATACTGGTCACTGGTTAGATATGGCTTCATTTTGGCTGGCGTCCGGAGCACCGAAGTCGGCCGAATGGCTTCGTGGGCATCTTGCGCCCCTTCCGGCAGCTTTCCTTTCACCGGCTTGGTTGCCGCGTACTCAGCGCCATACTCATCGTGAATAAATTGGGCCGCTTCGTGCTTAGCAATTCCGGCGATCCGAGTGGAATCAGTCCGCATATAGGTAATCAGCCCTACGGCCGCTCCTTGCCCAATGTTGATTCCTTCATAGAGCTGTTGAGCCGCCATCATGGTTTTCCGGGTCCGGAAATTCAAGCGCCGGTTGGCATCTTGTTGCATCGTCGAAGTTGTAAATGGGGGTTGGGGCTGACGTTTCCGTTCTTTCTTGGTTACGTCCGTAATTTCAAACGGCTGTTGGCGATTTAATTTTTGTAAAATCGCTTGCACTGCCGCTTGATTGGGTAACTTCTCCTTCTTGCCATTCTGACCATAAAAGGCCGCCGTAAATTCTTCTGAGCCCTTCTTAAAGGTCCCGTCCAAGGTCCAGTACTCTTCGGGTTTAAAGTTTTTGATTTCTTCTTCGCGTTTAATAATCAGGTTTAACGCAACCGACTGGACGCGCCCGGCCGAAAGCCCCTTTTTAACTTTTTTCCAGAGAATTGGAGAAATTGAGTACCCTACCAAACGGTCTAAGACCCGCCGTGCTTGCTGCGCATCAACTAAGTCCATATTAATCGTCCGGGGTTCCTTAAAGGCATCCTTGACGGCGTCTTTAGTGATTTCGTGGAAAGTCACCCGGTTTTTTTCGTTTGGATCCATCTTCAGCAAGTTGGCAACATGCCAAGCAATGGCCTCCCCTTCCCGGTCCGGGTCAGAAGCCAAATAGACCGCCTTTGCCTTTTTGGCGTCCTTACGCAATTCCTTAATTACATCCCCCTTGCCCCGAATCGAAATGTAGTCAGGTTGATAATCATTTTCAACATCAACTCCCATTCGGCTCTTTGGCAAGTCACGCACGTGTCCTAAACTAGCAACAACTTTATAGCTGCGGCCCAAGTATTTGCCAATTGTCTTTGCTTTAGAAGGCGATTCGACAATTACCAGCTTCTTTTGCGGACTAGTAGTTTTCTTGCGTGTTGTTTTCTTTTTGGTCGTGGTTGTAGTTTTAGTTGCCAAATCATCGGCTCCTATCATTTTGATTTACCATAATTATTAAAGCAATCACCGACCAGTGTCAAGGGACGAAGGCTTAGATTAGTCCAAAACTACCTAAAGCGAGGTCACCGGATTGGCGAGCTCCTCCAATAAATCCGTACTGGTCAAGGCCGGCCGCGCCCCCGCTGCGATTAATTGATTACACCCAGCTGAATAAGTCATATTGATTAAACCTGGAACAGCTAGGACATTGCGGTTTTCTTGCAACGCCTGATTAGCTGTAATCAAGCTTCCACTCTTAGTTTGCGCCATCACAACCAAGCAAGCTGTACATAGCCCCGCAATGATTCGGTTCCGTTCCGGGAAGTGGTAGGGCAAGGGGTTACTGCCAAGCGGATACTCCGTTAACAGAATCCCTTTTTTAGCGACTTGAAATTGTAACGCTTGATTTTCTGCAGGATAATAACGATCTAAGCCAGTCCCGATTACCCCAATCACACCACCATCGTGTTGTAGGGCCACTTGATGGGCATAACTGTCAATTCCCCGGGCTAACCCACTAACAATTGGGTACCCCTGTTTTACAACCTCTGGTAATAATTGCTCTAAGCAAATTTCCCCGTAACGAATCGGTTTTCGCGAACCAACTACTGCTAAACTGGGCGTTTGAAGTAAGCTTAAGTCACCTTGGTAATATAAAACCAAGGGTGGCGTAGCCGTTTCTTTGAGTTGAACCGGATATTGTTCATCCAGCAAACAAATGCTAGGAACCTTGGCATTTTTCACCATTGCTTCTTCTAACGCAGGGGAATAGAAATTAGCGATTAAATCAGTGGTGTGATCCCAATCCAGCCCAACTTCTTGCGCTAATACTGCTAATTGATCATAGCGCTGGATCGTTTGCGCAGCTTGCCACAACTTAGTTTTTGTGACTAATCCAATCCCAGTTACTAAGCTTAGACGATAAATAAATTCACGTGCTTCCATTTTCATTCCTCCAAGTCACGCTAAGGTGACAACACTTTTTTAGGGCTTAATTACCCCCTTACTTTATATATACGTTTTTTTTCGCCGTTTTTTACTAATTAATTTTATTTTTTTTTGATCTTTCAATCATTAAAAAAGGCCTAACCCTTGGGAGACAAGGATTAGGCTGCGATCTTTTTAAAGAAATTTAGGAACTGGATTGAAAGTACGTCGGTGAATCGGTGTTACCCCGTGCGCCCTTAAGCCAGCAAGATGAGCTTGCGTCCCATACCCCATGTTTTGATCAAAATCATAACCAGGGTACAATTGCGCATATTGCATCATCAAGTGATCCCGATACTCCTTTGCAACAATACTGGCTGCGGCGACACTGATGCTTTTTTGATCTCCTTTAATCAAGGTCGTTTGAGGCAGCTTAATGGGTAATGGAACCGCGTCAACAATCAGATGGCTAGGCTGATGTTGCAAACCCGCTACCGCTTGAACCATAGCTTCTTGCGTAGCCCGGTAAATATTGATTTCATCAATCCGTTGCGCTGGATTAACGGCTAAATTAACCTCAACGGCTTCATCAACAATATGCAGATATAACTCTTCTCGTTCTTTTTTGGTTAGTTGCTTCGAATCCGTAACCCCTAGCAAATCAAAGTCAGCGTTCAAGATCACTGCACAAGTTACGACGGGCCCGGCTAAGGGGCCGCGGCCAACCTCATCAATTCCCGCCACAAACTGGTGGCCTGCCTGCCAAAGCTGGCGTTCATATAAGAAACGGCGCTCAAAGGCAGCTTGGGCCGCCGCTAATTTGGCCAACTGTTTTTCACGTTGGACAAGGGCCGCTTGAACGCCTTTGCGGGGATCCTCACGCCACACTGCTACCTGCGGATCAGCTAAATCCGTAATGGTTTGTAGTGCTGCTTTGATTTCGGCAATGCTTTGCTTACTCATTGATTCCCTCCGCATTTAAATCAGCGGGAATTTCCAAGGAAATTGGCCCTAATTTCCCCTTACGCAGTTCAAAAATCAACCGTTCGCTGGCCCGATCATAGTCATCCCGAAAGCCCATTTTTTGGGTAATAATCAAGAGCAAGTCGGGATCAGGTTGACTAAGATCCATCTCGCTCAAGCGATAGCGAGCCATTAATTCAGCGGGCCGTTCCCGTTTTAAGTAAGCCAAAGCAAACAAGGCCACGTCATCCTTGGCATACAAGCTATCCTTGATTGCCCCTGACAAAGCTAACATGGTGCCTTGCTTTTGACTTTGAAACTTTGGCCAAAGGACCCCTGGCGTGTCTAATAATTCCAGGTCAGCGGAAGAGCGCAACCATTGTTGTCCCGTCGTAACGCCAGGCCGATTACCCGTTTGCGCAACATTACGCTTGACTAAGTGATTCAATAAAGTGGATTTGCCCACGTTCGGAACCCCCACACACATTGCCCGAATGGCACGTTTTTGCATCCCCTTGGCGGCTTGGGCTGCCAACTGCTCTGCAAGGACTTCTTTGGCGGCTGCCGTAACCTTTTTCGCCACCTGACGTTCCCGAGAATCCAACGCCAATACTACTTGGCCCCGCTTCGCAAAAAAGTTTTGCCACTGGCTTACCACCTTTGGATCTGCCAAATCCGTCTTCGTCATAATCAATAAGCGCGGCTTATCACCAGCCAGGCGGTGCACTTCCGGATTTTGTGATGAATACGGGACCCGGGCATCCACTAATTCAAAAATAATATCAACCAGGGGCATTTGCTCTTTAATTTGCCGTAAAGCTTTTGCCATGTGCCCCGGAAACCATTGAATAACTGCCATAACTTTAGTTCCTCCCTTGCAAAAATTAGCCTACCTTTGCCAAATACTGTTGCCAAGCAGCATCAAAGATGGTCATAGAAGGCAAATAATCAGCATTCTCTTCCAAATATTGAGAAATCTCCGTAAAATCTTGTGATTGCTTCGGAAAAGCGGAGTCCAAAAAAGCGTTATTAGCAAATTGCTCCACCTCGTCAGCTCCATTCGGGTTGCGTTGGGTCATTAAAAATTGATAAAAACTCTCGCGATACATCTTACTTGGCCTCCTGGGGAATCGTAATCAAGAAGGTAAACTGGCCCTTTGCCATGTCTAATTGCTTAGCTGAATAGCGGACCGATTGTTTTTGACTATATTTATTCAAGTCTAGCAAAATTGTTTGCCGGCGTTGATTAATTGCCACCCATCTTGGTAAATCGTAGTTTTTCTTAACGTACGCCAAGACGATCCGAACGGGCAAATTTAAGCGCCCCACTGATAAGCCCTTTGCTTTTAAGCGAATATTGCCATTAGCAGTTTTTTCCGGAATAAAGTTCATCGCAAATTGCACCCGGCTGCCTAAAACTTTCGTTGTTCCAATCACCGTCGCGTATTTTTCACCAACCACAAAGCGATATTTGATCTTGCTGTCCTTTAAAAAGCGTTGCAGATAATTTGCCGAAAGTGCATTAACCTGCTTGCGATTCATCGTTACTTCAACGGAAGTATCGCTCGCCCGGTAAGCCGGTGTTTCTGGCGAAACCGCAGTTGGTGCGGTTACTCGTAAATATAAGGCCCCTACTCCTAGCCCTAAAAAAACTACGAGGGTCCAAAAAGCCAGTTTCCATTTATTTTTCACAGTGTTCCCTCATTTCTGATACATAAAACTATCATGCGCCTGCATTTGTCGCCATAACGCCGTAGTCATTAAGCCATAGCCGGCATGGTTCGGATGAAAGTTGTCCTTCGTAGAAATATAACGATTTAAATTTTTCCCTTGCCCCGACATGACTTTCAATACTTCGGCTTGACTAATTGAAGCGCGATTCGCCTTGGCCGCTTGTTGAGCCAATTTTTCCCGACTAGCGACGGATTGGTACTGCCCGTAAGAAAGTTGACGATTGATATTAACAAAGTAGCTCGGGCCAAATTTTTGCATTGTCGTCTCGCTAATTTGATTCCATTTGGTAACGCCATCCGTGATGGCGTGCACCTCTGGGAAGTATACGTACACCGGATCGTAAATGCTAAACAAAAACAAGGGGGCGTGCGAATTTTCTTGACGGACCGCTTGCAACAACGTGGTTAATTTTTGTTGGTAAGTATTCCCAGCTCGCTCAAGTGCCTGTTGTAAATTTTTAGGGGAATTCGTCAACAATTCTTTTTCCAAAGTTTGTAAAAGGTCATTGCCCCCCACCGTCATGACAATTACATCCGCCTTGCGCAGATCTACTTGCATTTGAGATTGGTTTTGGAGGCGTTTTAAAATTTGATCGGACCGATCACCACTCACCCCATAATTGCTGGTAATAACCTTTGTTTTCGGCAAATGTTGCTGCAAGCGCGCTTTAATTTGCCCTACGTACCCGCCATCGTTAGCTTGATCCCCGACTCCGTATGTTAAAGAATCGCCGATGGCTACTAAGCGAAGGGTCGTTTTAGGCACCCGCACAGGCTGCGATCGCTCCTTATTCTCCGGCATGATCCGCCAAATGCTTAAACTCCCGAGCCCAACTAGCAGCAGGAGCAAAACTGCCCACCAAACTTTCTTTTTCAAGCTCCATCCTCCCATTTCTCTACAGTAAACTTCATTTTATCATATTCCCTAACGCAAATAAAAAGCGCCATTCAACTCAAAGTTAAAATGGCACTTCAATGCGTTAGTCTTCAGTATAGTACAGTAAGCAACAAGCCCCCATCCCTGTGTGGGTAGCAATAATTGGCACTGTTTCGCGAACCACCACTGGAATTTCTGGGAACAACGATTGAAGTTGTTCTTTTAACCGGGCAACTTCACGATCAGCTTGTACATGCGAAATTCCGATGGCCTTGACTTGCTTAGCTTTCATTTGGGCTAAAATTTTGTCCCATTCCTTATGAATGGCTTTGATTCCCCGGCCCTTCATCGCAATGTGAATCTGGCCATCATAAACTTCTAGCATTAATTTAATATTCAACAAGCTCGAAAGGGTGCCGGCAAATTTGCTGATTCGCCCCCCAGCCACCAAATTATCAAGGTTATCAATTGCTAGGTACAGCTTCGAATGATCGCGAACCGTTGCCATCTTAGCAACTGCTTCTTCGACGGTTCCCCCGGCTTCAATCAACTTTGCGGCTGCCAAAATTTGAAACGCCATTCCCCGGTCCGTCGACTGACAATCAACGACCGTCACCTTGGTCTTCGTCATTTGCGCGGCTTGCTCAGCAGCGTGGACCGTTCCTGAAATCGACGCCATCATGGTGACACATAAGACTTCACTACCATCAGCGCCTAAGCGATCAAACGCATCGACGAACTTACCAATCGGTGGCTGTGAAGTTTTGGGCAACGCTTTGGCTGCTTTCATCATTGCTGGAAACTGTTCATTGGTGATCGTTTCTCGTTCTACGTAAACGGTGTCATCAATCATCACCGAAAGGGGGATGATGGTGATATTATATTTTTGAATCTCCTCATCGGTTAAACCTGCCGATGAATCACAAGCAATTTTAACTTTTGCCATTGAAGATACCACACTTCCTCATGTTTTTTGGTATAATTAAAGTGGTTTTAAAAACTAGATCTAAGATTTATCAAAACCACTTAGTTGATTTGTCAATACCGCAGATTAATTTTAGTATAGCAAATCTTAGCCCTGATTTCATTGAAAATCCCGAAAGGAGTGCACCACTGTGCATCAAACTAAAGATGAACTTTCATTACCGATTGAAATTGGCAACGCGATTTCCCACGGCATTGCAACCGGCTTGGCCATCGCGGGCTTAGTAATTTTAATTGTCCACGCCGCCCAGCTTGGAGGGGCAATGCGCATTGTTACCACTAGCATCTACGGTAGCATCCTGGTTCTTTTCTTTTTATCCTCAACCTTATTTCATGCCTTGATCTACACGCGTGCCCAACACGTATTTCGAGTCTTTGATCATGCCATGATTTTCTTGCTGATTGCTGCTTCGTACACCCCGATTTCCTTAGTAACCATCGGGGGATGGCAAGGTTGGACCCTCTTTGGGTGTGAATGGGCCTTGGCAATTGCAGGGGTAGTCTACAAAAGTCTTTGGCTGAAAAAGAAGAGCGCTTGGTCCACCTTAATCTATATTTTAATGGGCTGGCTATGCTTGACTTGCTTTCCGATTCTTTGGCATGCCCTCCCTCGACCGGGCTTTTGGTTATTGTTAGCCGGCGGGATTATTTATACCTTAGGCGCCGGCGTCTACCTTTTTAAACTGCCGAGTGCCCATTTTATCTGGCATTTCTTTGTCATTGCCGGGTCAGCTTGCATCTACTTTACCATCTTGTTGTACGTCTAATCGACGTTGCCAAAGTTCAAACGAATACTCAGCGTCCCCTTCTTTGGCGGGCGCTGTTTTTGAGACTAGGGTGAATTCGTGGTAAGGAATTACCGGAACCTTGGTATCACCTTGATGGTCACCGGTAATAACAGTTCGATATAACCGCGTGACTTGAGGAAGCATTTGAGCGTATAGATTAGCTCCCCCAATAATAAAGACTTCTTCGGCTGTTGCTTGTGCCAACCAGTTTCTTAGCTCCGTTAGTGAATGGACAACTTCAATCCCGGCAGTAGTCAGGGTTCGGTGAGTAACCACGACGTTCGTCCGATTGGGTAACGGACGTCGACCTAACGAAAGAAAAGTGGTGGCGCCCATGATAATAGGATGACCACTAGTAACCGCCTTAAAATGTTTTAAGTCAGCCGAAAGATGCCAAGGCACCGCTTGGGCTTTACCGATCCAGCCAGCCTCATCTTCGGCCCAAATCATACTGATTTCCATTATTTTCCTCCTACACGGCCACCGGCGCCTTAATTGCCGCTTCATGTTCATAATTAGCTAATTGAATGTCCGCGGGCGTATACTCACTCAATTTCATAGGGTGGTCCGGTAAAATCAATTGAGGAGCTTGATGGACTGGCCGGGCTAATTGCTCACGAATTTGATCCAAATGATTGGAGTATAAATGCGCATCCCCTAAAGTATGAATAAACTCACCTACTGCCAATCCGCATTCCTTGGCAATTAAATGCGTTAACAAAGCATAGGAAGCAATATTAAAAGGTACCCCTAAAAAGATGTCCGCACTGCGTTGGTAGAGCTGACATGAGAGCTTCCCATCATTAACATAAAATTGAAAGAGGGTATGACACGGCGGTAAGGCCATGGTTGGAACGTCTTCTGGATTCCACGCTGAAACGATGAGCCGTCGCGAATCTGGGGTCGTTTTAATGGCTTCAATGACGTTTTTGATTTGGTCAATCGTTTCACCACGCCGGGTCTGCCAATGCCGCCATTGGGCCCCGTACACATCCCCCAAGTTACCATACCGCGCTGCAAATTCATCATCTGCCAAGATTCGTTCGCAAAAAGCTTTTTTCTCAGCTAAATAGACGGCCTTAAAAGCCGGATCCGTTAACCACCGGTGACCAAAATCCGTCATATCCGGGCCTTGGTATTCATCACTTTCGACCCACTTTTTAAAGGCCCATTCATCCCAGATATGATTATTGTGCGCTAACAAAAAGCGAATATTGGTATCGCCACGTAAAAACCACAGTAATTCACTTTTCACTAAACCAAATGCGACTTTTTTAGTCGTCAAAATCGGGAAGCCCTTTTGCAAGTCAAACCGCATTTGGTATCCAAACGTGGACAACGTTCCCGTCCCCGTTCGATCGCCCTTTTGATGACCATGGTCCAAAACATACTGCGCAAGAGTTAAATATTGTTGTTCATTTTCATTAATCATCATTTACTTGGTACCTCTTAGTCTACATACTCACTTAAATACTCCCACCGCGCCGTCTTCTCATCATATTTGGCCGTGACATCGTTTAACTGTTTTTGCAATTTAGCTAATTTTTCATAATTATCGCCGCTGGCATTCATTTCTGCTTCAATCGCTTGCCGCTGCTCATCTAAAGCTTCCAGTTCATCATCAATTTTTTCCCACTCCAATTGCTCGGCATAAGTCAATTTAGTTTTGACTTTCGGTTGTTGAGCGGTGGTTGTCGCAGCTGGCGTACTACTCGTTTTCTTCACAGCAACAGGTGCAGCGTTTTCTTGGGCCGCCAAATAGTCCGTGAACCGTCCCGTATAACGAACTATTTCTGCGTTCCCCTTAAAGATCAGTAAATGATCCGCTACCCGATTTAAGAAGTAGCGATCGTGCGATACCGTAATGACTGTCCCTGGGAATTGATCCAAGTAATTTTCTAACACCGTCAATGTTGAAATATCCAAATCGTTGGTAGGTTCGTCTAGCAGCAACACATTCGGTGCTTGCATCAAGATCTTCAATAAATATAAGCGCCGCTGTTCACCACCCGACAGTTTACGGATTAGGGTTCCATGCATAAAACGAGGAAACAGGAATTGTTCCAACAAATTAGCGACGCTGATTCGTTCCCCATTTTTGTCCACGACCGTTTCGGCAACTTCACTCAGATAATTGATGACTCGCTTGTCTTGATCAATCCCTTCCGTTTGTTGGGTATAGTAACCAATTTTAACGGTCTCCCCAACCTTTAAAATTCCTTGATCAAGCGCTTGGCGGCCTGCCAAAACATTCAGTAAGCTGGTCTTACCGGCCCCATTTTGCCCCGTAATCCCGATCCGATCGCCACCTTGGATCAGCCAATTAAAATCATGAAGAATTGGCCGTTGATCGTAAGCTAATTCCGCGTGCTGCAATTCTAAAACATCTTTCCCCAGCCGGGTAGCCCCCAGGCTGATAGCAACATCTTGGTCGACTTGGACCTTACCAATTGAATCTTTCAATTCATTAAAGCGATTAATCCGGCCCTTTTGTTTAGTACTGCGGGCTTTTGCCCCGTGACGCATCCAGTCTAATTCATGCTTATAAAGGGCTTGACGCTTCTTTTCGGCTTCATTTTCTAGTTCCACCCGTTCTGCTTTTTGTTGGACAAAAGCTTGGTAATTGCCATCATAGTGAAACAGGCGCCCAAAGGAAAGCTCCCAAATATGGTTCGTAACGTTATCCAAGAAGTAGCGATCATGGGTTACCACCAAGACCGCTCCCCGATATGAAGCTAAGAAATCTTGCAGCCAAACAATTGATGAGAGGTCCAAATGGTTGGTTGGTTCATCTAGAATCAGTAAATCGGGGTGTTGAATCAAAATCTGCGCTAAGCCAACACGCTTCTTTTGTCCTCCCGAAAGTTGCCCAATGGTTTGGTCCCAATCGTCAATCATTAATTTGGTTAAAATGGTTTTGATTTGACTATCCGCTTCCCATAAGTCTTGGGAATCCATTTGCCCTTGCAGCTTTGTAAAGCGATCGGCGGCTTGTGGATCTTGCGGGTGCGCACTATAAGCTGCTAACGCTCGCTCATAACGCCGAATAGTTTCAAACATTGGCTGATCCCCTGCCAAAACCGCATCTAAAATTTGCTTGTCTTCTGCTAGTTCAGGCGTTTGCTTCAAGTAGCCAATTGTATAATCATTGGGCTTAGTAATCGTCCCGGCCTCGGCTCCAGTCAAACCAGCCAAAACATTCAACAAACTGGTTTTGCCGCTTCCGTTGGTACCAATGAGCCCAATCCGATCATTTTCATTAATAAGTAAAGAAACATCCCGAAAAAGGGTCTTTTCGCCGTACGTACTTGTTAAATTGTCTGCACGAAATGTTCGCATACGATCCGTCCTTTCAAAGTTCGCAATGCTGCCGAGCAAAATTCAGCAAACTGGTGGGTTCATTTACAAGCTGCCCTGCGATAACTGCTTGTTGAATCTGCACTAAAAGTTTTCCCATTTGCGGCCCCGGAGTAATGATCTGATTTTTAATCAAATCGCCACCAGTAATCGCTAATTCATGCAAGTCATGAATCGGCAACTGTTGATACTGTGCTTGCAACGCAACCTCATCAACAGCGAGACCCACTGTTTTAGCAACTTCGATGGCAATTGTTAAGGCATCTTTGCCGACCATAAACAGAGCTTGATTATCAATTTGATTGTTACTCAGCACGCGTAAAAAGCGTAATGCTTTTTGTGCTTGTTTGATTAATTGGTTTGATAACTTCCACGATTTAAAAAACATCGCTGCTTGCGAAGCTGAAATCTTTAGTTGCCAAGCTAAGAGTACCCATGCCGCCGGGGCCGACGTTAATTGCCAGTTATAATCTTGCATTTGGCAAAGGGCATCCCGCTGTTTTGCCAAGCCTGGACAATAACGATATAGATCAGTCGTGATCAGACTTCTTAGCCCACGTGTTGGATTCTGTCCCAACAATAATTTTTCAAATTCTACTTGGACCCGTTCAACCGCGATTTTGGCCAGTAACGGCGCATGGCGTTGAATCCCAGCTAATGTGGCGGCATCAATTTCAAAATCCAGCTTACTGGCAAAACGAACTGCGCGCATCATTCTTAATGCATCTTCTAAAAAGCGTTCATTTGGGTCACCGACAGCTTTGATCACCCGCCGTTTTAAATCGCCCAGTCCATCAAACAGATCAACAATTTCACCATCCTCTTTCATCGCTAAAGCATTAATCGTGAAATCGCGCCGTTGCAAGTCCTCACTAAGCGAGCGAACAAAGGTAACTGAATCTGGGCGCCGATAATCTTGATAACCCGATTCGGTCCGAAAAGTAGTTGTTTCATACCCGGTACCATGATCCAAAATCATTACAGTGCCGTGCTCAATCCCAGTATCAACAGTACGATGGAATAACTGCTTGATTTCAGCTGGATAGGCACTGGTGGCAATATCGATATCATGGATTGGATCATGTAAGATTAAGTCCCGAACACAGCCACCCACAAAGTAAGCTTCAAACCCTGCTTCTTCAATGGTCGCTAAAATCGGACGAGCCGGTTCAAATAAGGCCGGTAATTGTTCAATCCGCATGCGTACTCATCCTTCTCTCTAGTAATTATCTTATCTATTCTACCAAATTGGGTAACTTGCTGTAAAACGGTGGTTGTGGGGTTTGTTTTGTGGTAAAGTTAAAGTAAATATTTGTTATATACTAAAGCGGAGGTGTCAACATGGACTATCCCTACCAAGTTGCTTTTGAAGCCTTTTTGGCTAACGATGGCTTAGCTCCCACTACCATCCAAGCTTATCATGACAGCATTACTCACTTTTTCGCATACTTGGCAGATGAATGGCAAGAAGAACCCAGCGTGACAAAAGTTACTGAAGCGGATCTGCGGGCTTATTTTTCGAACCGCCAAAGTAAGTATGGAATGACTTTAGCAACCTATAACAAAGTGCTCTCCCATCTTAACCGCTATTTTCGCTACTTACTGGTTCGGCAAATTATCACCACTTACCCTACCCTCGCTTTGCATGGTGCTTTACCAAAAGTGACTCAGCCCCTTACTACAAAGTGGCTAAGAAAATTGGATGAGCTCTTGCTTGATCAGCAGCTCCATCCCTATGTTCGTCTCACGCTTTTGTTAACTAGCCACGGCTACCAAGTCAGTGAATTCTTGCAACCCGGGTTTGCAAAAGTTATGAACAACTTAAAGCCGCGTTCAAACGCTGAACAATGCTTTCTGGATCAGTTTAGGAATTTTCACACTCCACTAGCTCAACTCCAAGCCTGCCCTGATCCCTTTCTAAAACTGCGGGTTAATCAAGCTCATCCCCACCTTAGCAACGCGGGGTTGCATAAATTTTTAAAGCCGGCCGAAGAATACCTTGGCATACGCTTAGCTCCTCGTTTTCTTTACCAAAGCTTTGTCTTTTATACCTTGGCGCAACATCCGGAACTATCACCACAAGCTTTGGCAGATTATTTGCGGTTAGATCCGGCCGCGTTAAATTACTACCAACGCCAACGACTTACCCTAAAAGCGCAAGGGCTTCTTAGTGA
>LBJMJ02800__coassemble_673_pt1 | contig 20566 bp, 24 predicted proteins | sample LBJMJ02800__metabat2_high_PE_010 | metagenome-assembled genome bin LBJMJ02800
CCCAAAGCATGTTACGGTGGTTAAGGAAAACAGCCGCTGTTCTTTCACCAATCCCTTGGATCAAAAGTTGGAAGGAGCCTAGACGGACCTTTACATGAAAAAGCTCATCACCGCGTTTTTTAATCATCTTGATAACCATACCCCCATCTGGGCCCAATTTTTAGTCTGGCTGGGCGCAATCCGGCTAAGTAATGCTTGGTTTGGCGCACGATTTCCTAAACCGCTAACCTACATTAGCGGCTTCTTTTTAGGCTTGAGCCTAATGTTTTTGGTAAATGCTCTGTTAAGTTGGCTTCACCGGCACCGTTAGGCCCCAAGCTGCTTCACTGCATCCAAATGTTCCCATATATTTTATAAACTTAAAAGACCAAACACTGGAGGAATTATTTTGACACACCTATTAGCCAACCCATTAACTTACATTATTCTCGGCATGGTAATTCAACACCTAATCACCCCACGGCTTAAATGGCGCTACGGGATTGCCATCTTGCCCACGTTCATCGTGATTTTTGGCATCTATGCTCTTGCAAGCCAACGTACTTCTTACCTTGGCCTACTTGGCTATTTAGCCATTGCAATTATCTTCTTGCTGATGGCGTATACTTCGCGAGCCGATTTACGGAAGAAAAGCCGGAGTTAAAATCCCATGCTCCAAAAGTTAATTCTTACCTATCCGCGTTTCGCAAGTTGGTTGTTTTTTTCAGTAGTCTTCGCAATGGGTTCACTGCTGTTTAGTTGGCTTTTTCAGCAACCTTTTAACTGCGCCCTTATCCTATTTAATACTATTGCCTGGGCAATTATCCTGCTCGTGAACTACGGCTACCACAAATTCAAGAAAAAGTAATCCCACCACTAAAAAGCACCGCCAACAAGCGGTGCTTTTGATTTACAGCTCAGCTGGTTGGACAGCCTACTACTTATTATTTTCGGCCCCAAAATTTTTGGCCGCCCCCGGCAACTTAAACGTATTTTCATATAAGTGCTTTTGGGTAAGCTTTTCAAGGTAACCGTTCTTTTGCAACTTCGTTAATTCCTTGTTAATGGCCTTAACCGCCTTCCGATTCTTAGCACTCTTGTGCAACAAGAAGTAGCTGCTTTCTTGACCAATGGACTTAGAGACGGTCAAGTTCTTGCCGGCCTTCGTGGTGGCGACGGATTTGTAAGCCGCGTATGGGTAGATCGCTACATCGTATTTTCCTTCCGCAATCTGCTTTAAAGCGTCCCCGGTCGTTTGATCGCCGATCCCTTTCAGATCGATCTTGTTGTTGGGGTGGGCCTTGTTGTAGTTTACGATGACACTGTAACGGGCATCGTCAGTCGAAACTGGCTCTAGCTTAAGCTGCTTTTTGGCAACTTCAGCCAGGGAGTTGGCGGTCTTGCCACCCTTACGTTCTACCAGGCGTAAGTCGTCCAGCCCAGTTGCGTTGGAATGCAGGTAATTCTTAAACCGTTCCTTGTTGTACCAGAAGTTTGAAAGCGCCAGATCATACTTGCCGGATTGCAGACCCACAAAAACTGAATTCTGGGAGGTAAACGTTGTCTTGAACTTGTATTGTGGCAAGTCCTGATCGATTTTTTGAATCAATTCGCCATAGTAACCGCCAGCTTTACCATCCTTGTTGATAATGTAAGGGGCATTGCCATTTGGCGCGGCAACATTGATCGTAGTTACTGAATCGGCATGGGCAGCCGAGACAGTCGGCCCCGCAAACGTAACGGTCGCTAACCCAGCGATGGTAAGACTGGTTAATAATTTCCGAAATTTCATATCTCTTTTCTCCATTTCTTGTTAAAAATCGTTAAGCACTAACCATAGTATCGTGACGGCGCAGCAAGAACTCAATGAACTGAAAGAACTTCGCAATGAGCCAGCCAATAATGATGTAGATCAGCAAAGCATCCAGGTAAGTTTCCAAGTATTTGAACCCCAGGGATGAAACAATGTTAGCCTGGCCCATAATCTCGACGATCCCGATGTTGTAAACCAGCGCGGTATCTTTAAGCAAATCCAACAGGATATTGGTTAAGTTGGGCAACAGGTTGGCAATTAACTGCGGCACCACGATCCTAACGATTGCCACCCGAGGGGCCATCCCGACACTAACCGCGGCCTCGTATTGGCCCGGCTCAACAGCGTGGTAGGCCGAACGAATACTTTCAGAGAGGTTTGCCGCTGCATTCAACGCGTAGGCTAAAAAAGCGATTAAAAGGGGCGGCAAACCATTGGTGCTAACCGCCACGCCCCAGCTTTTTAAGCCCACTAAGAGCTGTGGTAGGCCATAATAAACCACGTAGAGTTGCACTAAAATTGGCGTTCCCCGAATAAATGAGACCAAGGTCGCAGTTAGGGGCGTAATGACCGGGAGGGGCTTTTTCTTCTCCCTGACAATCACAATTCCGATCGCTAACAACAAGCCGGCCACCGTTGCGACCAAGGCAATCAACAGCGCCATGGGAGCCGCCGATAGAATCTGTGGGAACGACTGCTTTGCAAAAGTAAGATCAAACATAAACTCCCCCCTTCCGTTAGCCGATCATGTTGGCATAGCGGCGCCGAATTAAGCGAAACAGCCATTCAATTAAAAGTACAATTGCCCAATACAGCAAGGCTAACACCAGAAAGATCTTCAGCTGGTAAACACCTGACGTTTGATTGGACAGATTAGTGGCTTGGTTGTACATATCGTAAAGACCAATTACGTACACCAAGGAGGTCGCTTTCACCAACCCGATCAAAAGATTCTCAATGTTTGGTAAGGCAATCACCGCCGCCTGTGGCACGAGGATCCGCCAAAATGACTGGCGATCCGGAATGCCAACCGAGCGGGCCGCTTCAAGTTGCCCCGGCTCAACCGCGAGATAAGCGCTGCGAAAAGCTTCACTCAAGTAGGCACTCCACCCAATTGTCAAGCCCAAGATACCGAAAGTCAGGCGCGTCCAATCATCCACATTGATGCCAACTGATTTTAACAAGACCGGTAGCCCATAATATGCCAAGAGGAGCATCAGCAACGGTGGGGTGCCGCGAACCAGCCCCAGGTACAGTCTGGCCACCCCTCGGGTTAGCCGGTTCTGCCGCAGATTCAGCCAAGCCAGCCCGATGCCTAACAACGAAGCCAACAAGAACGAGGCCACCAGCAAGGTCACCGTATTGGGGAGCCCCCGCAGCAGTACGGATAAAATTTTGAATGTGTTCATCTCATCCTCCTAATAGTTATCCGCCAACGCGGCCAGAAACTTGCGGGTCCGTTCTTCTTTGGGCTGCTCAAATAACTCTGCGGGCGTACCAGCTTCCACAATCTGCCCATCTGCAAAGAGGATGACCTTAGTCGCGACATTCCGGGCAAACCACATTTGGTGCGTAACGACGATCATGGTTTGGCCTTGATTAGCCAACCGTTGCATATCGTTCATCACCGTGCTGACCAGCTCTGGATCCAAAGCAGACGTCGGCTCATCAAACAAGATGACCTCCGGTTGCAAAACCGTGGCCCGGGCAATCCCGATTCGTTGCTGTTGACCACCAGAAAGTTGCGCAGGATAGTAGTCTTGCTGTTCAGCCAAGCCCAAGTTAGCTAACGCCGCCCGTGCTAATGATTCCGCTTGATCCTTTGCCAGCTTTTGGCCGTAGATCAGACCTTCAGCAATGTTTTGCAACGCCGTCTTGTTTTTAAAGAGATTATAGTTTTGAAAAACCATGGCGGTATGCCGCCGTACCCATTGCACTTGGTCCTTGGTTGGGTGGGCAAGATCAATCTCTTGACCGTTAAGCGTTAATGAACCTTGATCCGCCGTTTCCAAGAAATTAAGGCTGCGTAGCAACGTCGTTTTCCCGGAACCAGACGGGCCGATAATGACCACGACCTCCCCTTGGTTGATTTCAAAGTCGATGCCTTTGAGAATTTCTTTCTGGTTGAACTGTTTCTTGAGGTTTTTGACTTTTAGTAACATGCGGCCCCTTCTTTCTAAAAATTATGCGCAGCTTCAATCGCCCATTTCAGGTGGTCATAAGGAATGTCGCGAGGAACCGTGCAATCCGCCCCTAAAATTACGCCTTTCGTTCCCGCTTCCAATAAAAGCTCTTGAACATAACGTTGAATCTCTTCTTTATTGCCCGAATAGAGGATTCCTTTCCGGCTGTTGTCAAAGCCGCCCAACACCACCCGGTCCCCAAACAGTTGCTTACCTTCCCCCAAGGTATAGCCATCAGTCTTGGTGGCCCAGTTGATTACCGGTAACGGATAGTCCACAAACCACTCCAAATGATTAGTGGCACCGTCAAACCCGCAGATGTGGAGAATACTGGTCTCAAAGACTTCATTGATGGCCTTCTGAATTTTTATATCAACGGGCTTCATGACGCTGTTGAAAAATTCAAGGTTATCAACCCGCGGATCCTGAATTGATTGGGTACTGTAGTAAATCCCATCAATATCGGTATGTTCGTGGAGGACTTGCACCACTTTGATCTGATCTGTGGCAATCACTGCCAAAACATGCTTTACAATGGTCGCGTCTTGTTCGTAAAGATCGGTAAACCGCTGGTCGGCCAACGTTAAGGCTTCCTCATAATGCTTAATTAACGCCCATTTAAGTAAGATCAGAGGCGAAAAGACCGTCACAAATAATGGCTTGTCACCTGCAAGGGCCCGCTGCTGTTTAGCCAGTTCAACTTGACCTTGAATCCAGGGATCAGTTGGTGCTAGCGGTTGAATCCGTTTCAACTGACTAAGGTCACGCGGATCAGTAACGTTGTTGAATGGGTAAGGAAAGTAGCCATCCAACATCGTTTTGACCAGATCCACGTCAACCGCGGCCAAATAGTCGCGATGCCCTTGCAAGTTGGTTTCGATCACCGCTGGTTGGTCAGCAGCATCGATAAATTCATTGTCAGCAAAGTGCCGCCAAAAGGAAATTGGCACCCCCGCCGTTGATGATTCGTTATGTAGGACTTTTAAAACTTCTTCACGCATCTTAATCAACTCCTCGTAGTCAAATAAAAGAAAAAAGGCCACCGATCATCAAAAACATGATCGGTAGCCTGAAATAGCTTTATTATGAGCGTCCTCTTAGAGAACGCGTCAAGTCGTGTACTCTAAAAAGAACGTCGAACCGAAATCATGTCAGCTTGACGAATATCTTGAGCACACATGTGACACATCACATTTAAGAAATTCAACTGGTTCATGATCTCGGCTCCTTTCGTACACAAAAATTTATGGATCTTATCTTAGCCTGCCGGGTTATGAATGTCAACCCGAAAAATGTCCATTGACAGGTCAAACCCGTTTTTCTACATTAAAGGGCCATAGGCAAAAATTTTTTAAATAGCAAATTTAGCCGCTGCTAATCCACTTTCACATCCGCGTTGACCTCAGCGGCCACCGCCAGATCCGGCCCATCGACCCGAGCGGCGACTGCCCAACCGTAGAAGAAGAGCGAAGCGACGATAATTACCAAGAAGTCGTACGGATACTTGAGGAGATCATGGCCGCCAAAATCGCTGCTCCCGAGGTAAGAGACGACCGAAATAAAGACCAGGTAGGCCAAGAGCCAACCCGCCCCTTTTAGCTGCTGTTTTAACGGGACCCGGTTGTACTTGCGGTCGTAGTAGAAGTAGATTGGCAACCCCAATAAGACGATACCGATCACTTCCACCGTCGTCGGCCACATCGCCCAGTAAATTACCAAGCCGGTCAAGACAAAGGAGAGCGGCGCAACCCAGCGCAAGTGCTTGGAATGGAAGGGCCGCTTAAAGCCCGGCCGCATTTTGCGCAGGGCCACGGCGGTCACCGGGCCGGTCGCGTAGGCGACAAAGGTCGAAATAGACACCACCGTCGCTAACTTGCTCCAATCGCGGAAGAAGTAGACCAGCACCATCGCCAAGGCTAAATCGGCCACCATGGCAAAGCGCGGAATCATGTAACGGCGGTTTAACCGGCCGACCCAGGCCGGCAAATTGCCGTTGCGCGTCATCGCCGCCAGGGTCCGCGAAGCCGTCGCCACAAAGGTCACCCCGGTCCCAAACGGTGAGACAAAAGCATCAATATACAAAAGCAAGGACAGCCAGTGCAAGCCCAACAAAATCGCCAGGTCAGCAAAGGGCGAGGCAAAGTTGACGCCGTGCCAGCCGACCTTGGCCAAGGTCGCCGGGGACACTGCCCCGATAAAGGCGACTTGTAAGAGGATGTAGATGACCGCCGTAATCGTCAACGACAGCCAGACCCCGCGAAAGATATTCTTTTGCGGGTTGACCATTTCTCCAGCCATGTTGATGACGGTTTGAAAGGCGTCGTAGGACAAGATGATCCCGGAGACGGCGACCGCCTCAAAGATCCCCCGCGTCCCGTAGGGCATAAAGGTTGCGGTACTATGGCCGAAATTGCCCGGGTGAAAGCCGACCCAGATCAAGGTCAAAATCGTCAGACTCGGGATCAAGAGCTTAAAGACCGCCACCAGGCTGGTAAAGCGGGTCAAGAGCTTGACCGACCAGAAATTAATCAAGGTAAAGACGATCATAATCAAATAAACGCCGAGCAACCCCGCGGTGGTAATCGCCCCATCGGCCATCAAATGGCGGGTCCAATTGGCCCAGCCCCAGGGCCAGGTGCTCATGTATTGAACACAGGCGACCGCTTCAATCGGTAGGAGGGTCACCAAAGAAACCCAGTTGGCCCACGCGGCCATAAAGCCCAAGAGCGGGCCGTGACTGTACTGGGCAAACCGGCTCATCCCACCGGATTCGGGAAACATCGTCCCTAATTCGACGTAGTTAAAGGCAATCAGAATCATGATGACCGCCCCAATAATCCACGAAATCACCGCGGCGGGGCCCGCTACCCGGGCGGCGGCCCCGGAACCAAACAGCCAGCCCGAGCCAATCAAAGAGCTCAAGGCCAGCATAACCCCGGCAAATAAACTAATTTTTGTTTGGCGCATCTGTTTTCCTCTCTTCTCAACTTATGGATCGCAAAATATTATTATAGCACCGCTGAAGGCAAAAGAAAAAAGCCGCCCACCGGACCGCTTTGGACTGGACCCTGTCAAGTGGAAAGTTGAATTATGTAAATGATTAGGCAGCTAGTGCTCGATATTCAGCGGGCGCAAGGCTGCCTAATTTCGTTTGGTATCGTTTGAGATTATAAAAGGCAATGTATTCCTTGATTGAGGTTACTAATGCTTCGTAGGTTTCGAATTTTCGATCATAATAGGCTTCATCCTTATAGTGACTCCAGAAACTTTCCATTGGCGCATTGTCAATACATTTGCCAACTCGGGACATGCTCAATGTGAAGCCTGCTTCGGTAGTTAGGCGCAGATACTGTTTCGAAGTGTACTGGGTTCCACGATCGCTATGAAGCAGTGGATGAGCGTTTGGATTCTTGACCATGGCTTGCTTCAAGTTCTGCAGTACCAACGAATTATCGTTCCGTTGACTGATATTATAGGCAATAATACTGCCGTCATAGAGGTCCTTAATCGCACTCAAAAAGGCCTTCTTCCCATTGCCATAGGTGAGATAGGTTACATCAGTAACCCACTTCTCGTTTGGGTTGGCGGCTGTGAAATTCCGCTCTAAACGGTTAGGGAAGAAGTTGGTTCCGCGGACAATCGTGCACCCACGTCGTGGGCGCCGAATGATCGCCTGTAGGTCAAGATGCCGCATTAATCGCAACACTCGCTTAAGATTAACTCTTCGATCGTGTTCACGCCTTAGCACCATCGTAATCCGGCGGTAGCCATATCGACCATTATATTGATCATAAATTTGCTTAATTAACTTTTGAAGCTCTTCATTCGCCTGCTGATGAGCCGTGATTGGCGTCTTTGCCCAGCGGTAATAACCACTCACTGAAACTTTCGCAATCGCGCATAACTGTGCGATAGTGAGCCCTGAAAAAGCTGACCGCGCTTCCTTGATGGATTGATAACGAACGCGATATGCTACCGCTTCGATCGCTCCCTCAGGGCACCCACTTTTTTTAGAATGAAGTTCTCCGCTTCTAACATCAGTTTCTCTTGTTTGAGCCGTTCATTTTCTAGCTTCAAGCGTTCCACTTCGGTTAATTCTTTTGCCGGCTCAAGTTGCTTCTTTCGTTGACCTCGACGGTCAACTAAGCCACTGCTACCGTCCTTCCCAAACTTTCGGACCCAGTTGTAGACCTGTTGGTACGAGACGTTAAACTTGTCAGCGGTGGCTTGATAGTTCTTGCCATGTTTGAGGGCATAGGTAACGACTTCTTCTCGCTCAGCTTGAGTAACTTTGCGTTTGGCTTTCATCCGGGTAGAACCCCCTGATTTCTCCGTAAAGGTTTTACCACTAGTATATCGTTTCAGCCATCCTCGTAACACACTGTGACTCGAAATATTGTAACGATCACAACACTCATAAACGCTATATTTCCCTGATAAACAATCCTGACAGGCTTGCCACTTTAGTTCTGGTGAGTAGCGGCGCCAAGTGTGAGACTCTTTCAAGCCCGCTACCCCATCGTGTTGATAAGCGCGAGCCCAATCCTGCACAGTATGCCCGCTAACGCCATATTGCTTGGCTAATCGAGAGCTGCCAACCTGACCACTCAAATACAGGAGGACCGCTTCAAGCCGTTCCTCTAAAGAATAATGAGTTGTTCTACCAGACATAAAAATACCCCCTTTCAGGTGAGATCGAATTTCACATAATTCGTTTCTCCACCTAAAAGGGAGCATATCAGGAGTGACGAACCCTGCTTTTCGGCCGTTTATTTTTTCTGCCGGAATTTAACCGTCAGATACGAAGTGATGATAAAGACCACCACAAAGATCGCAATATCAATCAACATGGTTTGGCCCACTTAGTCGGCTAAGGCGGCGCGGACTTCGGCTTCCGTTGGGATCGAAGGCATGGCCCCCATCCTTTGGACCGTTAAGCTGGACGCCCGTTGCGCGTACACTAAGGCATCGGCTACGTTGCTCAAGTCGGTCGCTAATTGCGAAGCCAAGGCCCCAATAAAGGTGTCCCCCGCGGCCGTCGTGTCGACCGCCTTGACTTTAAAGGCGGGTACCATTCCGTGGCCGTGCGGCGTGCAGTAGAAGACGCCCCGCGAACCAAGGGTGATCAAGAGGTTGTTGACCCCGTGAGCCTTAAAGTAGTCCGCCGTTTCAAGCATCGCGGCTTCACTGTCGACGGCAATCCCGGTTAAGACTTCACTTTCGCTTTCGTTAGGAATGACCACGTCCGTAACCGCCAATAATTCTGGCAGGATTTCTTTGGCCGGGGCTGGGTTCAAGATCGTCGTGACCCCGTGGGCCTTGGCTTGCTTAAAGGCGGCTGCCGTGACTGCTTGCGGCGTTTCAAATTGGGCAATCAAAAAGTCGCAGTCCTTAAACAGGTCGTCGGTCCCCTTCAGCAAGCTTTCGTCCATCCCGAAGTTGGCGCCGGCGTACACCATAATATCGTTTTGGCCATTGGCGTCTAAAGTGATGATCGCCGAGCCCGTCCCGTGGCGCGGATCATTTTGTAAGAACTTGGTGTCGATCCCATCTTCTTGCAGGGCTTCACGCATGAATTTCCCTTCGTTGTCTTCACCAACCATCCCGATAAAGGCCACTTGCGCCCCCGACCGAACGGCGGCAACAGCTTGGTTAGCCCCCTTGCCCCCTGGGGCCGAGCTCTTGTCGTTGGCCGAAATAGTTTCCCCCGGTTGTGGGAAACGGGTCACATGATAGGTCGTATCCAGGTTTAAACTCCCTAAGACAGCAATTTTCTTGGTCATCAGGCTTCCTCCTTTATGGTGCCACGTTTCTCTAGTAAAAGCTTTTAGCTAATTTCATTACCAATTTACCAGCGGACTTGTCCCTTGACAAGCGCTTCTGCAATCTTCTTTATTTTACCCGGTTTCCCGGGAAATGAAAAGCCGCCCGGGACGCAACCCGGACGACCAGTTTTCTTATTCAGCTAATTTGCGGTCCAAATAATGGGCCAATTTTTCCTTCGGGTACAGGCCGGTGACCTTTTCCTTGGCCACCCCATCCCGGAACAACACTAAGCTTGGGATACTCATAACCTTGTAGCGCTGCGGAATGGCCGCGTCCTGTTCGACATCAAATTTAACAAACTTGATCCGGTCCCCGTATTCAGCTTCTAATTGCGCTAAGACCGGGGCCATCATCTTGCACGGACCACACCAGTCCGCCCAAAAATCCACCAAGGTAATGGGCCCCGCTAATTGGTCATCAAAATTGGCGGGTGTTGCTTCAATTGCCATTTACTTTTCTCCTTTACTGTGTTGATTCCGCCGCAAAAAGTGCACCCCGATCGTGGCCGCAAAGATCAAGAGGATGAAGATCCCAAAGATCCCGGACGGAATTTCAATGTCAATCATTGGCACCGTCAAGAATAATTTGACGGCAATCACGGCGATCAAGAAGTAGGCCATCGGTTCCAATTCTGGCACCTTGCGCATCAATTTCATGATCACTTCAGCGATCCCCCGCATACACAAGATCCCAATCAAACCCCCGATCAAGACGATCACCGGATTGTTGGAAACGGCCAGGGCCGCCAAGACCGAATCAATCGAAAAGACGATATCGGTAAACTCGATTTGCGCCACCACCGCCCAAAAACGCTTGCGCCCGGTGAGTTTACCGGCCAAATTACGCTTTTGTTTGTGGATCGGCCGCTTGCCGAAAAACTTAACGTGGAAGAAGCGATACGACATGTAGAGCAGGTAGGCTGCCCCTAAGGCCTTGATTTCCCAGAAGTGAATCAAGTAGGTCCCGATCCCGATCACTAAGAACCGGAACAGGTAGGAACCCCAAATCCCGTAAAACAAGGATTCTTCTTGTTCACGCAGCGTGGGCAAGACCCGGGTCTGGGCGGCTAACACCACCGCGTTGTCAACCGACAACAGACACTCCATCATCACCAACGATAAGATAATCAGCCAGTCCTGGCCTGACGTCACGACCATCTTCCAATTTGCTAAATCAAAAAACGGTCCGTAAAGTTGTTGTAAAAGTGACAATTAGATCCCCCTTTAATTATTTTGGTTGCCATAATTTTACCAAATCCGGCGGAAAAGCGGTAGGCAAAGGTACCCAAATTGTCTCTTTTTGCTTGGAAAAAGGAAGGACGAGGTCCTGTTTGACCCCGTGCAACAACATCCGCGGCCCGCCCCCCGGGGCGTAGAGGGGATCGCCGACAATCGGGTGGCCGCTATAAGCCAGGTGCACGCGCAACTGGTGGGTACGGCCAGTGTGTAAAGTTAAGTAGACCAAACTAGTCGACGCCGTGGTCGCCACCACTTGGTAGGTCGTATGCGCGGGCTGGGCGTTGACCCCATTGACCTGCCGTTTGCGCCGGTCCTGTGGATCACGGCCAATCGGCCAGGTTAATTCCCCCCGCGGGGCCGGGAAATGCCCAGTCACAACAGCTACATAGGCGCGGTGCATCAAACCGGCACTGAGGTAGCGATCCAAAATCGGCACCACCACCGGATTTTTCGCCACCAACATCGCCCCACTGGTCGCTTGATCCAAGCGGTGGACCATAAACGCCCCAGTCTGTGGCTGATTCGCCAGGTAGCCGGCCACTGCATTCAGCGCCGTCCCGGTTTCGCCGGGTTGGTTGGGGTGACTTTTTTGGCCGGCCGGCTTATCGATCACCAGCACGTCCCGATTTTCAAAGAGGATGGTTGGCTGAGCGTTGGGGGTTGGTAAATAGTTGGACGTTGCCGTCCGGAATTCATCGCCGTTGAATTGCAACCGAACGTGCGCCCCAGCGTCAACACGCTCATTCATCGACTGGTACTGGCCGTTGACCAGGACTTGCCGGCGCACCCGCAAATAGTGCACAAACCGGTGGGGCAGCCACCAGGTCTGTTCTAAGAGCGTTCGCAATGGTTGGTCCCCTTGTTCAGGTGGGACGATTATTTCAAGTTGCCCCTGCCAAGCTGTCATTTCATCGGTCCTTTCCATTTATTTCCCGGGAAATCCTAGTGAATCATTGATCTGACTTTACATTTGCCCCAAATCAGTGTTGAATTAATAAGGAAAACAACGTTTCGGAGGTGGGGTCAATGTTAAGTTCAGTAAAAATCAACACGCACGGTCACTGGGTCAGTGTCTTTGAGCCCCTCCCCCGGGAACGCCAGGACCTGTACGAAAAATATGAAGTCACCCCGGCCTTGCTCGATTACGCGATTGACCCCTACGAAAAAGCCCGGGTCGAAATTGATCGCGACGCTGGCGTGACCCTGCTGATTTTTGACGTCTACGTTCCCAACCATAAACTCTCGGCGCCCCAAACCGCCCCGGTCGGGATCATGTTGACCCATAATAACGTCTTGACCTTTACCAATGCCCAAACCAACTTTGTCAACGGCCTGATCGCCGAGCACTTGCGGCAATTGCGCAACAAGGGGCCGATTGCGGATCAATTCGACTTTATCTTGCCGATCCTCTACCACCTGTCGACCAATTACTTTGGGCCGATCCGGCGCGCGGACGCCAAACGTCAGCAAATCCAGCGCAGCCTCCAGGACCGGACCGAACGCAAGGCGATCAGTGACTTTTTGGAAATTGAGACCGGTCTAGTCTATATTCTAACCTCGCTGCAGGGCAACGTTTCCCTGCTGCAAGAATTTCGCCGCCGTTTTAGCGGTCAAATGAGCCAACGGCAAAAAGACGACTTAGACGACGTCATCATCGAAGCCCAGCAAGGGCTGGAAATGGCGCAAATGACGTCCAACGTCTCCGCCCGGGTCTCCGATGCTTACAGCAAGGTCTTAGATTCCAACTTGAACCAAACGATGAAGTTTCTCACGATCTTTTCGATTTTGCTCTCGATCCCGCCAATCATCTCGGGTTTTTACGGTCAAAACGTCAAAACCCTCCCCTTCGCCCAGGGCGACTGGTCCTGGCAAATCACGATCGGGATCACCCTGTTGTTCATGGGGATTGCCTTAGCCCTGATGCTTAACCGGCGGTGGTGGAAGTAGGCAGGCCTAAGTCGCGCACCAAACACGCCTTTAACACAACCGCTTGATTATGGCGCTCATCCTTGGCCCCAAAGAGTAAGATTACGTCCTGAACGGACAATTGGGCTTGCACGCGGGCCTTTAATTCCTGGTAAGCCGGGTTGGCGGCCAGCTCAGCCTGGTAGCGGGCCACAAAGCCGGGGTATTTTTCAGCCGTGTGGTTAAACCACTTGCGCAAGTCGGGACTGGGCGCCACTTCCTTACACCACCAGTCCAAGTGCGCGTTGGCCTTGCTGATCCCACGGGGCCAGAGCCGGTCAACCAGGATGCGGTAGCCGCCTTGGTCACCTACTTGAGTATAGATGCGCGCTAATTTAATTGTTGTCATTTTGTTGCTTCCTTTCTAGCGAGGTTCACTAATGTTAACTGATTACCAACGTTTTTTCACCGCTCGGCCCACCACGACAATCGCCCAGGACTTATTAGGGCGCTTGCTTATCTACGATGGTCCGCAAGGGCGCCTCGGTGGGTGGATTGTCGAAACCGAAGCCTACTTAGGGGTTAACGATTCGGCCTCCCACGCCGCCAACGGTCGCCGCTCCAATTACAGTGAGTCCTTATACGGCCACCCCGGGGATATCTACCTTTACCAAATCCGCGGGCACTTTTGCTTTGACATCGTGGCGCAAGCCGCTGGCGAACCACAAGGGATTTTAATCCGCGGGTTGGAACCCGTCCTCCACCCCGAAATCATGGCGGCCAATCGCCACCAGAGCGGCCCGAACGTCAGCAACGGTCCCGCAAAACTAGTGGCCGCCCTAGGGATCCACTCCCGGGCCCTGGATGGCCAACCGATGGCGACCAGTCCCCTGTTTGTTGATTTAGCCCAACGCCAAGTCCCGGCGGCTATTACCACCACGGCTCGGATCGGCATGAATCCGACCGGCAAGGACAGTGCGGCCCCGCGCCGCTTTTATGTGACGGGCAACCCCTATGTTTCGGGGATGAAAAAGCGCGCGATGGACCTGACCCACCACGGCTGGCAAGTGGCTGCTAAAAATGACGATGCCTGAGGGCACCGTCATTTTTTATTTGGTCAGGGCCGCTTCGATCACATCCGCAATCCGTTGGCTGGCGTGCCCATCTCCGTACGGGTTGGCTGCTTGGCTCATCTGCGCGTAAGCGGCCGGATCCGTCAACAATTGTTTAATGGCCTGGTAGATCGTGGTTTCCGTCGTTCCGACCAGCTTCAAGGTTCCGGCGGCCACCCCTTCCGGACGTTCCGTCGTATCGCGCATCACCAGGACTGGTTTGCCCAGGCTCGGGGCCTCTTCTTGGATCCCACCGCTGTCGGTCAAAATCAAGTCCGCCCGGGCCATGAAATTGTGAAAGTCAACCACGTTAAGGGGTTCAATCAAATGCACGCGGGGATCATCACCGAAGACGGCCGTTGCGGCTTGCCGCACGACCGGGTTTAAATGAATTGGGTAAATCACCCGCACGTTGGGCGTCTCATCGACAATCCGCTTGATTGCGCGGAACATGTGGTGCATGGGCGCGCCCAGGTTTTCGCGCCGGTGGGCGGTCAAGAGGATCAAGCGGTTAGCGCCGACCCAAGTCAGTTCCGGGTGGTGATAGTCGGCGCGGACCGTGGTTTGCAAGGCATCAATCGCCGTATTCCCCGTCACATAAATCCGCGCCGGATCCTTGCCTTCCTTTAACAGGTTGGCTTGGGCCTGCTGGGTGGGAGCAAAGTGATATTGGGCCGCGATCCCGACGGCTTGCCGGTTGTATTCTTCGGGAAACGGTGACGCCAAATTATAGGTCCGCAAACCCGCTTCCACGTGGCCCACCGGAACTTGGGCGTAAAAGGCCGCTAAGCTGGTGGCGAAAGTCGTCGTGGTGTCACCATGGACCAAGACCAAATCCGGTTGTTCAGTCTGTAAGACTTCCCGCATCCCCAACAAGACCCGACTGGTAATGTCGGCTAAATCTTGGCCCGGCTTCATAATCTTTAAGTTGAGGTCCGGGACAATCCCAAACACCTCGAGGACCTGTTGAAGCATTTCCTTATGCTGACCAGTCACGCACACCCGGACGGTTAAACCCGGCCGCCGTTTTAATTCGTTGACCAAGGGGGCCATTTTAATTGCTTCTGGTCGGGTCCCAAAGACCAGCATCACTTTCTTCATTGTTTCTCGTTCCTTCCAAGTAATCACGCTTTATTTTAGCACGGTTGCTTGGAAAACGAAAAAACCGCTGCTGATAGTTCAGCAACGGTTGGCCTTGCTTAGTCGCGGCTGTAGTTTGGCGCGTCCTTGGTAATTTGCACGTCGTGTGGGTGCGATTCCCGTAAGCCGGCGTTCGAGATTTGGACAAATTGGGCATTGTCAATCAGGCTTTGGATGTCCGCAGCCCCGCAGTAGCCCATCCCACTGCGCAGGCCACCGACCATTTGGAAGATGATGTCAGCCACGTCACCCTTGTATTCCACGCGGGCTTCAATCCCTTCCGGCACCAGCTTGTTGGCTTCATTGACCCCACCTTGGAAGTACCGGTCAGACGAACCATGGGATTGGGCCATTGCCCCGACGGAACCCATCCCCCGGTAGGCCTTGTACTTCTTGCCGTGGTCTTCAAAGACTTCGCCTGGGGCTTCCGTCGTCCCGGAGAACATCGACCCCAGCATGACCGCATTCCCACCAGCGGCAATCGCCTTGACGATGTCACCGGAGTACTTGATCCCCCCGTCGGCAATGATCGGCTTGCCATATTCCTTGGCCGCCGTTGCCGCGTCGTAGATGGCCGTAATTTGTGGAACCCCGACCCCAGCAACGACCCGGGTCGTGCAAATCGAACCTGGGCCGATCCCAACTTTAACCACGTCGACCCCGGCGTCAAAGAGGGCCCGGGTCGCGTCACCAGTAGCAACGTTGCCGGCGATCAATGTTTGGTCAGGATAGTGGGCGCGAATTTCCTTGATCTTACGCAAAACCCCGGCGGAGTGACCGTGGGCCGTGTCGATCACGATCGCATCAGCCCCGGCTTCAAAGAGGGCTTCAGCCCGTTCAAAGGTGTCGGACGTGACCCCTACGGCGGCGGCCACTAACAACCGGTTTTGGTCATCCACGGCGGCCTTGGTGAAGTTCCCAGTTAAGGCGACCCCCTTAACGTTAGCGACTTCACTGGCTTGGGCTTGGATCGACATGTTCTTGTGCACGACCCCTAAGCCCCCTTGCAGCGCCATGGCGATGGCCATCGAACTCTCCGTCACCGTGTCCATCCCGGCACTGATGAATGGCAGGTTTAACTTCAAGTTCTTTGCCAATTGAACGCTGAGGTCCACTTCGTTTGGCAAGACGTGACTTTCGGCTGGAATCAAAAGCACATCATCAAACGTAATTCCCTTTTTCACGAACTTTGTTTCCCAACTTGACATTAATCTTACACTCCCTCATGAATTAATTAGCCATTAGGATACTCGGATTTTCGGCCTTCGTCAAGGAAAAGTTTTCGCCTTTCCCCCGAAGTCAGGCGCCAGGGTTTCACCGCGGCGCTTCGCGGCTAATTTGTTCGATCCTACGGCTGTTTACGGGGAAGCTGCGGCAATTGTTTGAGACAATGTTCGGCCGCCCAATGAGAAACGGGCTGACGAATCAGTTACAACTGCTCGTCAGCCCGTTAGTTAGCAATTAGCGTTTGTTTTGCCGTGGTTGGCCCCCAAACAGGGCATTGGCAATGTTGAACTTGGTCCGTAAGTACAGGTCCCCAGCAAAGGCCGCCAGCCCGAGGATTACGTAGGCCCACTTGTTCAGCTGTGGGTTGATCGCATCCGGCAGCATCGTCGCCAGCCCGTAGACGGCCATCCAAGTGACCAGCCCGAGGACAATCACACTGATCCGGTACCACATTGGCCGCTTTTCTTGGCTCCCATCGGCCTTGACTTTTGGCCGAATCATCTTCATCAAGAAGCCGAATAAGGCCCCCCCGGCCAAGGCTACCAGGATAATCGCCGTAATCCCGGCGTTTCCGTTATGCGACTGCATTGACAGGGCCTTCGGTGAAGTAAAGGCCAAGACCCCAAACATGATCGCAAAGATGGCGAAGAACATCAAAGCGTTGTCGGCCGCCAACAACCAGGTATTGGTATTAACTTGGCGTTCCACTTCTTCTTTCTTCGGGTGCAGCAACTCGTGGGCGTAGGCCGTCGGGGTCCCAAACAACCCCTTGCCGGTCTTAGCGTCCTTTTGCCCTGCCAATAATTGCTCAACCGTGGCTTGCAGCCATTCGGCCTTCTTATCGGCGGGCGCGCCCTGGGCTTCCAATTGCTTGTTCAATTGGAACATAAACTCTTCGTTCTTGCGGGTCAGCCCGGCATCCGCAAAGGCCCGTCCGGTTGCTTGTTGGGCCGCCTTGTGGTGTTGTTTTTGCCGCTGGCCCGCCGCGGCATTGCGTGGTTGTTCACTCAAAATAATTCTCCCCTTGTTTGCTGATTTTTCTGTACCGGCTTAGACGTTGAAGCGGAATTCCACGATATCCCCGTCTTGCATGACGTAGTCTTTCCCTTCCAAACGCAGCTTCCCGGCTTCTTTAACCTTCGCCGGGGACCCGTATTCATCCAGATCGGCAAAGGACATCACTTCGGCCCGGATAAAGCCCCGTTCAAAATCGGAGTGAATAATCCCGGCCGCTTGTGGCGCCTTGGTCCCGCGCTTAAAGGTCCAAGCCCGGGTTTCCTTACCCCCGGCCGTAAAGAAGGTTTCTAAGCCCAAGAGCTTGTAAGCAGCTCGAATCAGCCGGTTCAGGCCTGGTTCTTCGACGCCTTCCATTTCCAAGAAGTCCTTCTTTTCGTCATCGTCCATTTCCGCGATCTGTTCTTCCGCGGCAGCTGACACCCCGATCACTTCACCTTCGCCGTTGACGTGTTCGCGAATCGCCGCCATGTACTTGTTGCCATCGGGATCAGCCATGTCATCTTCGGCAATGTTAGCGACATACAAGATCGGCTTGGTCGTCAACAAGAAGAGTCCCTTGACAATCTTCTTTTCGTCATCGGAAAAATCAATCGTCCGCGCACTCTTGCCGTCTTCTAAGACCGGCTTGAGCTTTTCTAGGACCGCCAGTTCGGCCAAAGCGTCCTTGTCGCGCCCCTTAGCGGCCCGTTGCACCTTGGCCAACCGGTTGTTGACGGCCTCTAAGTCAGCCATGATCAATTCCAGGTTGATCGTATCAATATCATCAATCGGGTCGACTTTCCCGGTCACGTGGGTAATATCATCATCATCAAAGGCCCGGACCACGTGCACGATTGCGTCAGTTTGGCGAATGTTTTCCAAGAACTTGTTACCCAAGCCTTCGCCCTTGGACGCCCCCTTGACGATCCCGGCAATATCGGTAAATTCAAAGGTCGTCGGCACGATCTTTTGGGCCGGAATCAATTCATCAATCCGGGCCAAGCGGTCGTCGGGGACTTCCACCATCCCCACGTTGGGTTCAATCGTGGCAAAGGGGTAGTTGGCCATTTCCGCCCCGGCCTTGGTAATCGCGTTAAAAAGGGTTGACTTCCCGACGTTTGGCAACCCGACAATCCCTGCAGTTAATGACATAATTTAATCCTTCCTTTTTCGCCTTAGGCCTCTTGGTCCGCGGCTTTTTCCAATACTTTCTTGATGCGTTTGTTAAAGTGGTAGCGGTCCATCATCACGATATGCCCGCACCCCGTACACTCAATTTTCATGTCGGCACCGACCCGGATGATTTTCCACCGGTTGACCCCACACGGGTGTTGCTTTTTCATCATCACGATGTCGTTCAATTCGTAATCCAGCATCTCGCTTCCCCCTTCTTTTCACTGCCTAGCTTAATCAAAACTGACGCCCAATAAGGCCAGCAGTCGGTTCAATTCATCCGCCGATTGGTACGGAATTTCAATCTTACCCCGGTGCGGCTGCGTCCCGCTAAAGGCGACCTTGGTGCCAAAGCGCCGCTGCAATTGATCCGCAGCTTCCTTCAGGTAAGGATCGACTGGCGCTGCGGGGCGAGGAGCCTGCGGTTTAGCCGCTGGCTCATTTTGCCGGGCCACCATTTCTTCCAACTGGCGGACCGTCAAGCCTTCCTTGACCGCCCGTTTGGCCAACGCCACTACCGCCGCCTTATCTTTTAAACCCAGGAGGGTCCGGGCTTGGCCCATCGATAATTGTCGCGCTTCCAACAACTCCTTGACGGCCGCTGGCAAGCCCAGCAAGCGGAGGTAGTTGGCAATGTAGGGCCGTGACTTGCCCAGGCGGGCGGCGACTTCGGCTTGGGTCAAGTGCAGCTTGTCGAGCAACATTTGGTAGGCTTGCGCTTCTTCCAGTGGCGTCAGATCTTCGCGTTGCAGGTTTTCCAGCACCGCCACTTCCATCATTGCGGCATCGTCTAAGGGCCGCAAAATCGCTGGAATCGTGGTTTGGTGGGCGATTTCTGAGGCCCGAAAGCGCCGCTCCCCGGCGATTAATTCGTAACGGGCGACCTGCGGGTTCGGCTGGCGGACAATCACTGGTTGGAAGACCCCGTTAGCCTGAATCGACTGTGCCAATTCCGCCAGCGCCACTTGATCAAAGCTGCGCCGCGGTTGGTAGGGGTTGGGGCGGATGGCCGTCAAGGGGAGGTCAATGATCGTTTCTTGCTCCTGTTCACTTTGCGCCACGAGGGCTGCCATGTGTTTCTTTAACCGTAACCGTTTCTTTCCCTTTGCCATTACTTTTCTCCATCCTGGTGATCCGTTGCTTGTGGCTTGACCGTAATCGTCAGTTGGTAACCATCCGGCAGCTTCTTTTGCCGGACTGTGGTCTTAAAGCCGTTGTCCTTGACCAGTTTCACTGATTTTTTAATCGTGTTCAGGGCAATTTGCGGATCGCTGACGCTGATCTTAGCCTTCTTTTTGGGCGCCGCCTTTTTAGCTTGGGGCTGCTTAACCGGGGCGGAGGCGGTGGCTGGGGCCGGAGCGGCCGAAGCTGGCGCCGGCGTGGTTGAGGCCGCCGAAGCCGCCGGGGTTGGTAACACTTCTCCTTGCAATGCGGCGACCGCTTCTTCCGTTTGCCGGACCGTCAGCTTTTCATTGACCACCCGCATCAAGAGCTTGCGTTGTTGGTCGTCGGTCAAGCCGAGTAAAGCCCGGCCGTGCCGTTCAGTAATCAAGCCATCCAAAATTGCGTTTTGCACCGGTTCAATCAGGTTTAACAAGCGCAACTTGTTGGCGACCGCCGATTGGCTCTTGCCCACCCCTTTGGCCAAGGCAACTTGGGTCAGGTTGTTGAGGTCCATCAGCTTCTTGTAGGCCCGCGCTTCTTCGACCGAACTCAGTTGCGAGCGTTGCAAGTTTTCGATCAGCGCCAAGGAAGCGGACTCCTTGTCGCTCATCTTTTCCACAATTGCCGGGGCCGCTTCCCAGCCCAATAATTCCATCGCGCGGAACCGCCGTTCCCCGGCAATGATTTCATACTTAGCCGCCTTGTATTCACGCAAAATAATTGGCTGCAAGAGGCCGTGTTCTTCAATAGTATGAGCTAACTCTTGGATTTGAACCTTATCAAAGACTTGGCGCGGTTGATAGCGGTTGG
>LBJMJ02800__coassemble_711_pt1 | contig 18055 bp, 12 predicted proteins | sample LBJMJ02800__metabat2_high_PE_010 | metagenome-assembled genome bin LBJMJ02800
TGGCTCTTGGCCTACCTGGTCTTTATTTCGGTCGTCTCTTACCTCGGGAGCAGCGGCTTTGGTGGCCATGATATTCTCAAGTATCCGTACGACTTCTTGGTAATTATCATCGCCTCGCTCTTTTTCTACGGTTGGGCAGTCGCCGCCCGGGTCGATGGCCCGGATCTGGCGGTGGCCGCTGAGGTCAACGCGGATGTGAAAGTGGATTAATCGTAAAAGGCCTGCGCTCGGGTGCGCAGGCCTTTTGTGATTGTTGATTAGTTCTTAAAACTATGAATCGGCGCCGGAATCTGGCCGCCCCGTTGGATCAAGTCGGCGGCAGAAGCCGGGTTGACGCCCATGATTGGCGCGTGGCCCAGCAAGCCGCCAAATTCCACGGTGTCACCAACTTGCTTGCCCGGGACGGGAATGACGCGGACGGCGGTCGTCTTATTATTGATCATCCCGATGGCGGCTTCGTCGGCAATCATGGCACTGATCGTGGTGGCCGGGGTGTCGCCGGGGACGGCAATCATATCAAGGCCAACCGAGCAGACCGCCGTCATCGCTTCCAGCTTGGCCAACGACAGGGTGCCGGCCTGAACGGCGTCAATCATGCCGGCGTCTTCAGAAACCGGAATAAAGGCCCCGGACAGCCCGCCGACGTGGCTGCAAGCCATGATGCCGCCCTTTTTGACGGCGTCATTAAGCAAGGCTAAAGCGGCAGTCGTCCCGTGCCCGCCAACTTGGCTGAGGCCGATTTCTTCTAAGACCTGGGCGACCGAATCGCCCACCGCCGGGGTCGGGGCCAAGGACAGGTCGACAATCCCAAAGGGTACGCCTAAGCGTTGGGCGGCTTGGCTGCCGACCAATTGCCCCATCCGGGTAACCTTAAAGGCGGTTTGCTTAATCGTTTCGGCGACCACGTCTAAGGGTTGGCCTTGGACCTTTTCAAGCGCCGCTTTGATCACGCCGGGCCCGGAAACGCCGGCGTTAATGACGACGTCGGCTTCACTGACCCCATGAAAGCCACCGGCCATAAAGGGGTTATCGGCGACGGCATTACAGAAGACGACCAGTTTGGCGTTGGCCATTACGTCTTGCTGGGCGGCCTGGTGAATGGCTTGGCCGAGGTCGGCAACGGCGTCCATGTTGATCCCGCTGCGGGTCGAACCAACGTTGACTGAACCGCAAACTAAATCGGTCTCGGCTAAGGCTTGGGGCAGCGCAGCGATTAAGCGTTGATCCCCTTGGTGATAGCCCTTTTGGACCAGGGCCGAAAAGCCGCCAATAAAATCAATCCCCAGGGTTTGCGCCGCACGATCGAGGGTGCGCGCAAAGGGGACGTAATCGGTCGCTTCGCTAGCGGCGGCGATCAGGGCAATTGGCGTCACCGTTACCCGTTTATTGACAATCGGAATCCCAAATTCCGCTTCAATCGCTTGACCGACTTCGACGAGGTGGGCGGCCTTGGTGGTGATTTTATCGTAAATTTTTTGGCAGGCCCGGTGGCTGTCAGCATCGATACAATCTAAAAGGGAGATCCCCATCGTGATCGTGCGGACATCGAGCTTTTCGTCGTTGAGCATCCGGAGCGTTTCTTGAATCTTTGCTAATTCCATGGCTAGCCCTCCAATTGGTGCATGGCGCGGTACAGCTGCTCGTTGCGGAGATTGATCTCAACCCCCAGGGTATGACCAAGGCTGGTCAATTCCGTGGCTAACTGGGTGAAATCTGCCCCAGCGGGGACCTCGACGGCCATCATCATGGTGAAGTAACCGGCCATGATGGTTTGGGAGACGTCTAAAATATTAATGTGGGCTTGGGCTAAGTACTGACTGACCCCGGCGATAATGCCGACTTGATCTTGGCCGACGGTGGTTACAATTGCTTTCATGGCAGGTCACCTCATTTATGTGAATTCGATTAAAATTAACTGAGAATTGGTGTGATTATAGCGAATCTGCCCAGTGATTGCAATTGCTATTCCAAAATCAGTTAAGCCCAGGGGCAGTCGCAGGTAGGCCGGGGCCAAACTAATAAAACCGGCGGGACTGATGGTCAGCTCCGCCGGTTGGGATCGGTTAAATTAGTGACAGCTCTGCCCCAAGGCGGTGGCGACCGCGGGGTAAAAGCGCAGGTCGGCACTCGGGGTGTCGGGGACCTGGGCAGCTAACATTTGGCCCCCAAACCGCCAGCCAAAGTGGTCGAAGCAGGCTTTGATTTCCGACTTGAGGTAGGTAAATTCCCGTTCGGGGCTGGTGGCCAGCAAAATCCCGGTCTTTTGGTCGGGGAGTTGTGGGGTGCGGGCGGCCAGTTGGTCGATGACGGCCTTTAATTGGGCATCCATCTCGAATAAGTAGACGGGGGTCGCTAAGACCACGGTCTGGGCCGCCGCAATTTTGGCTTGGAGGGCGGTTAACCGGGCCGGCGGGGCCACTAAGGCGCCGGTCGCATCGGTTTGCAGTGGTGGAATGGGATGACTGCCGACGTCAAAGTGTTCCACGGTTTGGCCGCTGGCCTGTGCGCCAGCCGTAAAGTGCGCACACAACTTGGCGAGGGCCCCGTGAGGTTGGGGACTCGCGAAAATCAGCAAAATTGACATGCTCTACCCCCTTTGGATTATGCAAAACGGTATTCAACTTCATTGTAGCACTAATTCGGGGCGGTTGGGCAAAGGATGATTGTACACGGCCCGGGGCAGAGTGGTACCATTAAACAATTAGGCCTAATGAGAAAGGAAGAGAAAAATGGCACTGTTGGATGTGGCGGGGCTAACGATGAGTTTCGCCGAGAAAAAATTGTATGATGACGCCAGCTTTCAACTGGAAAAGGGCGAACACATGGGGGTGGTCGGCCAAAACGGCGCCGGCAAGTCCACCTTGATCAAGATTTTGATCGGTCAGGTCCTGCCGGTCGCTGGTCAAGTCAAGTGGCAGCCCCACACCAAGATCGGCTACCTCGATCAATACGTCGATATTTCCCGGGAAATTACCCTGGTTGATTTTTTAAAGACCGCTTTTGCTGACCTGTACCAGGTCAATGATGAGCTCAATCAGCTCTATGCTCAGTACGCGGCCAGCGGGGATGACTCCTTAATGGACCGGGCGGCCCACCTCCAAGAAATCCTGGACGGCCACGATTTTTACGGGATTGACCTGGCGATCGAGCGGGTGATGACCGGGTTGGGCTTGACCGAATTAGGGGCCGATCACCTGGTTGCGGAAATGAGTGGTGGGCAACGTTCCAAGGTGATTTTAGCCAAGCTGCTGCTTGAACAGCCGGATGTGATTTTACTTGATGAGCCGACCAACTACCTCGACACCGCTCACATTGAGTGGCTGATTGGCTATCTGAATGATTACCCCGGGGCAGCGATGGTGATTTCCCACGACTATGATTTCTTGGAACGGGTCACCAACACGATTATCGACGTCGCTTTTGGTAAGATCACCAAGTACCGTGGCAGTTTCCAGCAAGCGATGCGCCAAAAAGAAGAGCGCAAGCAGGCCCAAGAACGGGAATATGAAAAGCAACGGGTGGTGATTGAAAAAGCCGAGCGCTTTATCCGTAAGAACAAGGCGGGCTCGAAGTCGACGCTGGCTAAGTCGCGCGAAAAGATGCTCAACCGGCTGGAACGGATCGATCCGCCAACTGATAATCTGCAAGCCCATTTCCACTTCCCGTACGTGGCCAGTGGTTCGGCTAACGCCCTTAAGGTGGAGCGCCTGAGTGTGGGCTACCACCGGCCCTTGCTTTCGCCGGTGACCTTCTCGTTAACAGCTGGTGAAAAGTTATTGATCAGCGGTTTTAACGGGGTTGGGAAATCAACGCTGATTAAATCAATCCTGGGCGAAATCAAGGCCCTCGGCGGGCAGGCGACCTTCTCGCCGTCGGCTAAAATCGCCTACTTCGATCAAGATCTGCTCTGGGATGATCCCAACCAAACGCCCTTGCAAGTGATTCAAGACCAGTATCCGACGATGCTGCCGAAGACGATCCGCCAGAAGCTGGCAGCGGCCGGGTTGAACGCGGCCAATATCGTCAAACCCCTCCACCTCTTGTCTGGGGGTGAGCAGACCAAGGTCAAGCTCGCCCTGTTGGAACTAACGCCGGCCAACTTCTTGATTTTAGACGAACCAACCAACCACTTGGACGAAGAGACCAAGCAGGCTTTAAAGCAGGCCTTGCAAGCTTTTAGTGGCAATTTGATCCTGGTCAGCCACGAGGCGTCCTTTACGGCCGGCTGGCTTGATAAGGTCTTAAACGTCGAAAAATTAAGTCTGAAGGGGCAGGGCTAAGCATGTTGTTCCGGTTGGAAACGCGGTAAAATAGAAGCAATTGAACGAACGGAGGCATTATGATGGCACAAACCCGGATTAAAATTTTTTCACACAACGACTTGGATGGCTTCGGCGGGCCCTTGCTGTTGGAAACTCTGCACGAGGTGATGTTTAAGGACGTCGAATTTGAGATTGAAAATATTGGGGCGGGGCAAATTGACGCTGCTTTAGGGCGGTGGTTCCGTGACCCAAGCCTCGGGCAGTTTACCGATGTTTACATCATGGACATGACCCCGGACAGTGACTACACCTTCCAACAATTGGATGCCAACTTTGCCAACCACTGGCTGGTCTTTGACCACCACGAAAGTGAAGCGGCGGCCCGGGAAAAGTACGCCATTAACGCGGTGACCCCGCAGAATCCGGCGGTTACGCCCAGTGCCACCAGCCTGGTCTGGGATTGGTTGCAAACGCAGCCGCACTTTAGCCAGGTCAGTGCCGAACGCCAAGCCGAGTTAGCCGAAGTGGTGGAATTGATCCGCGCCTACGATACCTGGGACTGGCAAAACGACCCGCAAATGAGTGCCGATGAACGGCAGGCAGCCGATGAACTCAACCAGCTCTTCTGGTTCTACCCGCTGGATCACTCGGCGGAATTTGTCAGTGCCGTGTTGGCCACCAGTTGGACCAAGTACCGGGCGGCCAACCAATTGTTGATCACGACTTTAAATGACCGGCGGGCCCACTACTTAAAGAGTCACCTCAAGGATGTTTTAACCGCCAAAATTGACGGTAAGACCTGGGGCTTTGTCTACGCCAGCGATTACAAATCCGAGATTGCTCACGCCCTGCTTACGGAACACCCGGACGTTGCCGCGGCGATGGTGATTTCACCGACCAGCCTCTCCTTGCGCAGCAACGGGCAAGTCGATGTCGCCAAGTTTGCTGAAGATTACTTTGGCGGTGGCGGCCATGCCGATGCGGCCGGAGCACGGATCAATGTCAACATGATTAAAATCGGGACCCAAGCGGTGATCGAAGAGGTCCAAAAAGTGATCAAGCGTCATCAAAGCCAACCGGCGGAAGCGACAGGCTCCTTGGCCGATAACCTCGATCCGGCGGTGGCGGCTAAGATGGCAGCCCTCTTTGGTAAATCAGAATAAGGTTAGTTTATCGCTCATTTGTCGCTCACAAAAATGAGCGATAAATTTTTGCGAAGGGTAGTCCGGGATGCGCGGTTGCTAAAAATGAACAGGCCGCGTGGAACCTGATTGAACGTTCCTTACAGCAACATCAGTACTTAACGACCCCGGAGTCCGTCGAACTGGTGGGGAAATCTGCGGCAACAACCCGCCGCTATTTAAACAAATACGTGGCTCTAGGTTGGCTGGCCAAGCAAGGCGGCAACCGGGATCGAACCCATCACTTAGTTAAGTAAAAACTGGCGCCGGCTCAGCATTGCTGAGTAGGCGCCAGTTTTTGATTTTGAACGACTTGAGCAGGTTAACGATGGGGCCCCAGTGTGGACCACCTGCTAGCTGCCTGAAGAAGTGGTAAGTTGCATGATAAGAAACCCTTCGTCTTAAAATAACGGCCTTGGACCGCATTTTTATGTTTGTAACCGGCTGAAAGGGTGGTCGACGCTGCTTAGGCGTGTCCTAATATGTCAGCAAACTAAGGGGCAGCTTAATTTTTAGGAGTCGACAAAGTTGGTTTAGTCTGAGCTTGGTGGTGTCCCCAGTGAATCAGCCACCCGAAGGCCAAGCCGCAAATGCCAAAGCTCAGCCACCCTAAGCCCTGAGAAAAGAAGGGGAACCATCGCTGGGCAAAGGCGACGCTGGCTTGAATCAATGCCGTTTGCCGCAGGACTGGAGGCAAGGCATTCGCCATGTCAAAGGCAGCCGGGAAGAGGGTAAAGGCCGTGGTGATCCGGTAAACCACGGGATCATTTTTAAACAGGGGCGATAAGAGCCCTAAGATAATCAAAGTAATGGCCAAGGGGTATAAGAACATCAAGACCGGCGTGGACCAGGTGATGATTTGATCTAGGCCCAAGTTGGCGCAAAGAAAGGACAGGCCACAGTTAAAGCGCAAGAACGCCCGGTAAGAAATCCGGGGGAAGCGCCGGTGAAAATCTTGGGCAAAGGCGATCACCAAGCCCATCGCACTAGTCATACAAGTAACCGTGGCCAGCGTAGCCAAAATCGCATCCCCCGCGTTGCCGAGGTAAAAATGGGCAATTTGGGCCAGGGTCGTGCCTCCGTTAGCCGCCAGAGCAAAGTGATGGCGACTGGTAGCGCCCAGCCAGGTCAGGGCTAAATAGATTGCACCGATCCCAGCAATCCCCACCAAACCACTTTTGGCGGTGGCCAGGGCGACTTGGTGCGGCTGGTGTTTGCCGAGCTGTTGCACCGCGGTAATCACGGTAACCCCAAACGCCAGGGCGGCTAAAGCATCCATGGTGTTGTAGCCTTGTAAGAAACCGTTGGTAAAGGCTTGGCCCGTATATTGAGCGGTAGCCGGGATCCTTTGAGTAGCCCCTAAGGGGTGCAGACTAGCCAAGATGAAAATACTGAATAATAGCAATAAGAATAAGGGGTTTAAGATTTTTCCGATCAACGTGGTAATGTGGGTTTCCCGCACGGAGAAGTAATACACGGCACCGAAGAACAGGGCCGAGTATGCCGCCAAGCCCCAACTATTCCAAGCGCTCGGCAGATGGGGCGCGATCCCAATGGCGTACGGGACGGTAGCCGTCCGCGGAGTAGCGAATAGGGGCCCGAGGGTGGCGTGAACTAAAATTAAGAAAATTAAAGCGTACCAATGCCCATTTGGCCGGGCCAGATCATAGATCCCGGTTGCGCGGGTGACGCTGATCGCCAGCAACGCGAGCAAGGGGAATAAAACGCCGGAGAGCAAAAAGCCACTGCTGGCCAGCAACCAGTGTTGACCTGCCAATTGCCCCAGGTGAACCGGAAAAATCAAGTTTCCGGCCCCAAACAGCATCCCAAAGATTAGGGAAGCGATAATAATAACTTGACGAAATTTAAAATGGATTGCCATAACTATCTCCTCGTTTGTAGTTCAGTGACAGCGATAATCATTAAAGGGCTTAGCTAAGTTTTTGGTACAAAAAAACGTCCCCTAGGCCTGTGCCTAAGGGACGCGGTTGCGTGTTACCACCCTATTTTTACTCAGTCATTGCTGACTCAGCCTTACTGCGGACCCCACTTGAAGTGGGAGCCGTTGACGCGATAACGGGCGTACCCGCCGGAGACTTCAGTTCGTCGCCCCCGTCACTCCTAGGTTACTTTCAGTCAACCGGCCGGTTCCTGCTTGCACTACATCAGGATCGCTGTGACCATGCCGATTGCTTACTCTCCTATTCACAGTGTTTGTTGTACCAAGGTTAATGATTGAGTTTGATTATACTGCCATTATGAGAGAAGTCAACGCTTTTCTCATAATTTTTTAATTTTAAAGGAAGACCCGGAATTTTCCCCCGAAGTGGTGATGGTTAGTGTGCTGGTGTGAACAGGCGCCCTAAGGAGAAGGTCATTTGCAAGTTTAAATCACTGTCCAAGACGTTTAAGTCAGCGTCCTTGCCCACGGTTAGGCTGCCCTTTTGGGTCAGATTAAATTCGCGGGCTTGATTGCCCGATGACATCTGGACGGCGTCGGCAATCGAGCAGCCGGTAAACTGAATGATGTTTTTAAAGGCGTCCGGGAAGCGCAGGACCGAGCCGGCCAGGTGGCCGTTAGTCAAGCGCGCCTGTTTGTCCTTGACGATCACCGTTTGACCCCCGAGCTCAGACGTCCCCTCGGGCATCCCCTTGGCCCGCATCGAGTCGGTCACCAATTCCATCCGGTCGGCGCCCTTTAATTCGTACGCCAGCTTGATCATGTCGGGATAGACGTGGAAACCATCGGCGATCATTTCTGTGTAGAGGTTGGCTTCCAACAGAGCGTGCCCAGTGACCCCCGGTTCGCGGTGTTGCAACCCCCGCTGGGCATTGTAGAGGTGGGTGACGTGGGTGGCCAAGGAGTGTTTCATTTCCGCCCGGGTGGCGTTGCTGTGGCCGACGGACAAGACGATCCCGTGGGCCAGACAGTACCGTTCAAATTCGCGGCTGCCGGGGTTTTCTGGGGCATAGGTCACGACTTTGATCATGCCGCCGGCCAATTCGTTCCAAGCTTTAAAAGCTGTCAGATCCGGGGCTTCAATGTATTCTTCTGGCTGGGCGCCCTTAAAGACCGGGGAGACAAAGGGTCCTTCCAGGTGAATCCCCTGGATGACCGGATTGGTCGTCGCGGCTTGGTGCACGGCTTGCAGGGCCGCGGCGATATTTTGGTGCGACTGGGTCATCGTCGTCGCAAAGTAGGTCGTCACCCCTTCATTAGCGGTCATTTGTTGGACCATGGCGTTGATTTGGTCGGCGTTCCCGTCCATGGCGTCATAGCCGTACCCGCCGTGGCTATGGACGTCGATAAAACCGGGGACCACGGTTTGCCCGGCTAAGTCAATCCGCGCTTCATCGCTGGGCGCGGGCTGGTAGTCGGACATCGGGCCGACGGCTTGCAGCTGTTGGTCAAAGCGCAAGTAGCCGTCGCGGATGACTTCATGACCGGTGTAAATGGTGGCGTGGGTTAAAACTGTCGTCATTGGTGTTCACCTCAATTAAAATTTTCATCACTACTGGTTTAATCTTAGTCGGCCCACGGCAGGAGCGCAAGGCTTTGACAAACTGTGGGGGATGTTGTATAACTGGTATATACCGGTATAGACCAAAAATCAATACCACGGACGAAAAAATTTGAAGGGGGATCAGCCAAATGCAAATAATCGTTGTTAAAGATAAAGTGGCCGGGGGGAAGGCCGCCTTAAAGGTCTTTGCGGCCGCTAAAGCACGTGGTGTCAAGGTCTTCGGCCTGGCGACCGGGGGGACGCCAGAAACCACCTACGCCGAATTAGTGGCCAGTGACCTGGATTTTACCGACAGCATTTCAATTAATCTGGATGAGTATGTAGGTTTGGCAGCCGATCATCCGCAAAGCTACGCCTACTACATGCACCACCACCTCTTTTTTGCCAAGCCCTTTGCGGCTTCGTACTTACCCAACGGCCTGGCCACCGATCCGGCGGCTGAATGTGCCCGCTACGACCAAGTTTTAGCGGACCACCACGTCGGTTTGCAGCTGTTGGGGATTGGCCGCAACGGGCACATCGGTTTTAACGAGCCGGGCAGCCCCTTTGACGGTACCACCCACGAGGTGGCGCTGACCCCGTCGACGATTGCGGCCAACGCCCGTTTCTTTGCCCGGCCGGCTGATGTACCCAAGCGCGCTTTATCAATGGGGATCGGGGCGATCATGCAAGCCGACCAGATCCTCTTGGAAGCCTACGGCAGCGATAAGGCGGCGGCAATCCAAGCGATGATCGAAGGCCCGGTGACCACGGCCGTGCCAGCCAGTGTCTTGCAACAGCACCCGAATGTAATTGTGATCTTAGACCAAGCGGCCGCCGCAAAGTTGTCGGTTGCGGGGCAAGCCAGCGCTTGAGGTGAAAGCGATTTTAACTTTGGCACCAAACGCGGTAAAATAAGGCTGTGACATCAAGCACGCACAGTGGAGGCGAAATTAAGATGACAAAGTTAAATATCTACTTGGTGCGCCACGGGCAAACCTACTACAACATCTACAACAAGCTGCAGGGTTGGTCGAACTCGCCGCTGACCGAAAAGGGCAAGCAAGACGCCAAACTGGCCGGGCAAAAGGTCAAGGACATTCAATTTGCGGCGGCTTTTTGCAGTGATTTGCCGCGGGCGATTGAAACCTGCCAGACGATTCTGGACCTCAATGAACAGGCGTCGGTGAAGGCCCCGACGGCCATTAGTCCCTTCTTGCGGGAACAATTCTACGGGGTCTTTGAAGGGACCGAAATGGGCCAAGCCTGGTATTTAGCCGGCGCCCCGCACGGTTGCAAGAGCTTCAAGGATATCGTCACCAAGTATTCGATTGGCCAAGCCAAGGATTGGATGAAAGAAGCCGATCCTTTCCACGACGCCGAAAATAACTTTGAGTACTGGCAGCGCCTGGATCAGGGGATTGATCTGATCCGCCACGCGGGGCTGCCGGATGGGACCAACGTGCTGTGGGTCAGCCACGGCAATACCGTCTTGAGCCTGGTGGAACGCTTTGGGGAAGGCAAGTACGACATTACCGAACGACCGAAGAACGGCAGCCTCTCTAAGCTGGTCTTGACCGATGATGATTTAAAGTTTGAATATTACGATCATTAAAAGGCTAACCGGCCGCGCTCGGGAAGAACGTGGCCGGTTTTTAGTGCTCCGGTCATGCTTTATGGGTGAAGTGAGCTTGCAAAATTGCCCACATCTTTTCGTGCTGCTGATTAAAGAACTTCGGCTGGGGACCGTGAAGGGAGAAGTATTTGGTGCGCACGGTCTCCGTGGCCTTAGGGGCAGTCGTGGGAGCGCCGGTGGCTTCCACCAGGTAAAAGGCGTTGATCGGTTGGAGCACGTCCCCGTTAGGGTAGGTGTATTCATCGGTATCCTGAAGGGCCAGCAGTTTGATCGGCCGAATCGCGATGCCGGCGTCCTCTTGGTATTCACGCACCATGCAAGCGGCAAAGCTTTCCCCGTATTCTAAGTAGCCGCCGGGAAAACACCAGTCGCCCGTATCGGCCCGTTCTTGCAATAAGACTTCGTCCGCTTCGTTGACCAGGGCGCCGGAAGCACTGGTCAGAATCACGGGCATGTGGCCAACTTTTTGCCGCAAGGCTTGAATGTAACTCATAAAAAATCCTCCTCAGAAAGCGTTTTCCACTATTCTATCACGAGACTAGTCACGAAGGATTATTGGTTGAAAAGTAAACTGTTTCGTTTTATCATTAGATTAATTAAAAATTATTATTTGGGAGGAAATAATAATGAGTAAACATAACTGGCAAGCTAAACACCTAGCGACTACTGCTCACGCACCGCGTTACGCCCTGCGGAAACTAAACGTGGGGCTGGTTTCGGTAGCGCTCGGGACGGTCTTTTTCTTTGCCCCTGGAGCTTTTGCTGATACGACGAGACCGACGGACCAACCGCCGGTTCCGGCCGCGCAAGCGGAGAACCAATCGAATGTTACGACGTCGCAAGCGACCCAGCAACCGACCACGCCGCCGGACCCATCAAGTGCAACGCCGGTTCCGGCCGCGCCAGTGGCGGTTGAGCGCTCAGTCCAAGCGGCGACCCCCGCGCCAGCGGTCGTAACCGACACCGGGGTTGAACAAATTACCCTTAATCACGGGCAGGATACGGGCCAACGCGTGGTTAAAGTCACCAGCGACGCCACGAGTGGGGACGTGTTTACGATTAACGTACCTTACATTTTCACGGCGACCAATAATGCCAACGGGACACTCTTTTCGGCTGAAACAACCCTGACCCCAGTCGCTCAGCCAGCCTATACTACCGATAAGTCCTTGTTTGACACCACCTTTACCTACCACATTAAAAATGTGAATGGGAATATCTCCTTTAATGTTAACCTGTTCCCGCAGTTAGCTGACTGGGGGTTCATTCAGCCCGGGACTACTTTTGCGCTAACGGTGGCCCGCAATGAGCGGACCGTGGGGCAAATTACGTACACGATTGGGGAGCCGGCCCAACTGACGGGGGTCAACATCGCCTTTGATCACAACCAAACCCAGAATCTGCTGACGGATCAAACCTACATGGTGGGCATCAGGCTGCCAAATGATGGGGGGAATGATGGTGATAACTTTACCGGGACGGTCACTTTAACGGTGCCAGATGGCTTTACGCTTGATGACACCCGGGCGAATGGCTACGTCCCGACGACCACGGTCGGGGATAATATTGACTTCTTTAATACCTTGGGCTCACCGGCTGGCCTGACCTTTAAGCAAGCTGGTGCTGGACAACCAATTACGATTGACTATAACCGGGGAAAAGCCGAATTAAACCACGGCTTCTTCTTGATTTACGGTCACTATACCAAGCAACTTTCTGCGCAACAAAATGTCTTTACCGCGACCGCGACGGCCACGTCAACCAATGCGCAAGGCGAAAAGGCAAATTATCCCGGGGCGCTGCAAACGATTAGTGGGAACTACGCGACTGATTTAGCGGTGGAGCAGCCAGCCCGCGACCAATTTAATGCTGCTTTTGCAACCGGGGAGCCCAATATCTACCGTGATCAGGTCACGGCCACGGGTGCTCACCAGTCGGATGATTCAGCGTTGGCCTACGGGGCCGAACGGCGGCTTGAAGTCATTAATAGTGGTAATAACACCCAGCATGACGTGGTAACCCATTTGACGATCGAACCGGGGACGGTGCTCCCCAAGATCGGCGATGCTTACGGCGTTAAGTTGAATTCTTCGGTCGTCAACCACCCGCAAGCCGTGGTTGCCACGCTGACCGATGGCACCCGCGTAGTGATCCCGATTAGTGCCCAAAGTTATGCCAATACGACGAGCTTAGGGTACGTGGCTTTAATTACCGCCGCGCAAGTGGAACAGGGGCTGCAAGCGGATGGTTCCAATATTGCTGCTTTGGATGTGACCTATGCAAACCTCGAACCGGGGACGAAGTTTGAAATTTCTTTTAGCAACAACGGGATTATCACCGAGAAGCGCGCGGGCGCGATCGCCGATTATAGCTACACGATTAGCTCAGCTAACGGGGCTGCGGCGAAGGGGAGCCAAGCCGTTCCCATTGCCGACCCGGTGGGATTCCAACGCCAGTTTACGGGGATCGTCAACTTCCAAAACGCCGATTACCAACCCAACAGTGAAAACGGGGGTAACCAGGCGAAGATCAACTATGTCCTGCAAGAAACCAGGACCAGTGATGAAGCCAGCACCTACATGATTGAAATCCCGCAGGGCTTTACGGTTGACCCTACCGCTTTGCACCTCTACCAAAATGGGCGCGAAGTCTCGGGGGGCACGATTGAGTACCTTGGCACGGTCGGCGCGCACGGGGAACAAACCTTTATGATTAGTTTGCCGTTTACCCCGTATTATGGGATTCCGGTGTTCGTTAAGGACGCCAAGGGCCAGGATTTAACGCTGACGGCAATCCCGAACCAAGCGCCGGCTAACTATGCTTACGCTCCGGCGAATAATGACACCAACCCCTTAATTGCTGAAATTATTACCGATCGTGATAAATTTACCCCGGTGTCCTTCCAGGCTTTCCAGACCATCACCCGGGGGGATCGAACTTTTACAATTCTGGGGATGGGGGGCTTTGCGCCAAATTGGGTAAAATACTCCTTTAGCTATGCTTCGACGTACAGCAGTTTTGACTCCATTCGTTCCAACGGGGCCTATGTAATGGCGCCGGAAAGTGTGACGACCCCGCCTCAACTCAATTATATTAACACCGGGCAAATCGATAACACTACGGGCAAAATCAAGCTCACCACTTACCTTTCCGATCTGGGCACGGCAGATTACAGCTATAACTTGGTGAACCTGCCGAGTGTTGCTGACAACGATCCAGCAACCTTAACCCTGACTGGTCCAGGGACCATCAGTGAGAACCGTAATGCCGAAAATGTTCAGCTACTGTACTCACTCACCCGGGTGGACCAAAGCGGGGCCCTAACGGCAGCGGATCTCGCCACCTTCGTTTCGGCCGATCAAATTCAGGACTGGGCGGCGGTCAAAGCGGTGTTGCTGAAAGCAGGCACCCTGACGAGTCCCGGTACCCTTACCGCTGAATTACCATTTCAGGTGACTGCCTTGCGGCCTGGGGTCAACAACAGTGACGTGACGATCAAGACGAATTTCACGGGCTTCCACAATGCGGTGACGCATAGTAATCCGGTTTTGGTGGTCAATGTCCAACGCTATGTCAATGTCACCACACGCTGGGTCGATGATGACACCAAAACGGATTTGGCCCCAAGTACCACAAAAACTTATCAAGCTGGGACTACTTACCAAACCAATGCGAAACCCGCGGAGCTAAATCCTAACTATGAGCTGGTGAAGGTGGATGGTGACCGCTATGGGGTAACGGGTGACCAAGATGTAACGGTAACCTACCATTACCGGGCAAAACAAGCAACAGCAACGGAAGAAAAGCAGCTTACGCGGATCATCAACTACGTCATTGACGGTGGGGATGGCGCCGTCAAGGCTCCGAATCCAGTCCGGCAAACCGTTACGCTCTCCCGTGCGGTTACCACTAACCTGGTCACTGGGAAGGTCGTTAAAGGTGACTGGACCACGGCGGCCTGGGACGCAGTGACATCGCCAGAACTTAAGGGTTACCACCCAGACCAAGAAAAGGTTGCTGAAGAAACGGTAACGGCGGATACGAAGAATATAACCGTAACGGTTCACTACATCAAGAATGGCACGGCGTCAGTAACGGAAAACAAGGACGTGACACGGACAATTAAGTACGTTGTTGACGATGGTGGTGTAGCAGCACCAGCCACGGTCACCCAAACGGTGCACTTTACGCGGACAAATGTCAAAGACGCGGTGACCGGCGAGGTAGTTCAAACGGGTGACTGGACCGCTTCATCGCCACTGTGGATTGCAGTGACATCACCAACGCTTCAGGGCTACCACCCAGACCAGAAAAAAGTTGCGGATGAAACGGTAACGGCGGATACGAAGAACACGACCGTGGAGGTTCGCTACACCAAGAACGCCACGGTACCAGTGCCGGAAAGCAAGACTGTAACGCGGACTATCCAGTACGTTGTCGATGATGGGGGCGCAGTGGCACCAACCACAGTCACTCAAATGGTCCACTTTACACGGACGAACATCAAAGACACGGTGACCGGCGAGATAGTTCAAACGGGTGACTGGACCGCTTCATCGCCACTGTGGATTGCGGTGACCTCACCAACGGTATCCGGTTACCACCCAGACCAGAAAAAAGTTGCTGAACAAACAGTAACGGTGGATATGGCGGACACGACCGTGACGGTTCACTACACCAAGAACGACACGGAGTCGGTAACGGAAAACAAGGACGTGACGCGGACAATCCAGTACGTTGTCGATGACGGGGGCGCAACAGCACCAGAACCAGTCACCCAAACGGTTCACTTTACGCGGACAAACGTCAAAGACACGGTGACCGGCCAAGTAGTTCAAACTGGGAACTGGACTGCTTCATCGCCACTGTGGATTGTAGTAACATCACCAACGATTACGAGTTACCACCCAGATCTGGCCGAGGTCGCGGAACGAGCAGTTACGGCCGATACGAAGGACGTAACCGTAATGGTTCACTATCTCAAAAACGGCACGGAGTCGGTAACGGAAAACAAGGACGTAACGCGGACGATTCAGTACGTTGTCGATGATGGGGGTGCAGTGGCACCAATCACAGTCACTCAAACGGTCCACTTTACACGGACAAATGTTAAAGACGCGGTGACCGGAGAAGTGATTCAAACCGGGGACTGGATCGCGTCATCGGCAGCCTGGGACGCAGTGGACTCACCAACGATCAAGGGTTACCATCCAGATCTGGGTGAGGTTGCGGCACAGGCGGTAAGTGCCGATACGGCGGATACAACCGTGACGGTTCACTACATCAAGAACGGCACGGTGCCAGTGCCAGAAAGCAAGATTGTAACGCGGACGATTAAGTACGTTGTCGATGATGGCGGCGCAGCGGCGCCAGCCACAGTCACCCAAACGGTGCACTTTACGCGGACGAACGTCAAAGACACGGTGACCGGCAAGGTCGTTCAAACCGGGGACTGGACTGCTTCATCGCCACTGTGGGTTGCAGTGATATCACCAACGGTGGCCGGCTACCACCCAGATCTGGGTGAGATCGCGGCACAAACGGTAATGGCGGATACGGCGGACGCGACCGTAACGGTTCACTACACCAAGAACGCTACCGTCACTACCACGGAAACCAAGCAAGTTAAACGCACGATTAACTATGTTGTGGCGGGCAATGACAGCAAAGTGAAAGCACCGAGTCCGGTTACCCAAGTTGTGACCTTTACCCGGGATAAAACGGTGGATCAGGTAACCGGTCAGGTGGTTTACACCGCCTGGGTACCAGCTACGACCAGCTGGGCGGCGGTAAGTTCACCGGAATTAGTCGGCTATACCCCGGACGTAGCGGTGGTTCCATCCCTTGTTGTTACCACGGCGATGGCGGACCAAGCAATTACGGTGACCTACACTAAGCAGCCAGGAGCGGCTGTGCCAGATCAATCGACACCGACTGTTGCTCAGCCCAATCCAGTAAGTCCAAAGCGCCAGCCAGCTGGGCAGCCAACGAGTGTGCAACCAGCCCACCAGCTGCCGCAAACGGGGGATCAACAGTCCCCGGTCACTTTGCTGGGACTCGGGCTGGCCGCACTGGGATTAGGTGGAGTTAGCCACCGCCGGCGCAAGCAGAATGGTTCGGCAGCGGACGTTACGAAGCAAGGTTAGCCGCGTGCTAAACGAACGCTAAAGCAAATGCTCCCTTAGTGACGGGATGAATAAGGCAAGTTATTCGTCACTAACAGGGAGCATTTTTGCGTTATCATCGCCAGCGCCAATCCTGCCGGGGATCCGGAAATTTGTTAAAATAGAAACAAACTGAATTTCAAGGGGGTCTTGACGCTGACGTCGTGGAAAAAATTTACCGCCAATATTTCAATGCACCGGGTGGTCGTCTTATTGCTGATCATTGCGGTCTTGTATGCGGCGCGGGGGATGATGAATACCATCCTGCTGACCTTTATCTTTACTTACCTGATCGTGCACTGGATCCGACTTTTGCAACGCTTTGTGCCGCATTTGCCGCCAGTTTTGATCGTCATTGTCACCTACATCCTGTTAATCTTGGGCCTGTATTACGTGGTGACCGATTACTTGCCCCTCCTAGTAGAGCAAATCGTCAAAATGGTCGACTCGCTGATTAAGTTCTACCAAAGTCCTGATATGAAGACGACCTTGCAGTGGGTCAATCGCTACGTTTCTAACGGGACGATCATTTCCCAGGCCAAGCATGGGATGCAACTGGCCGTTTCGACCTTAACGTCTCTGGGAACCTTGACCTTTGCCTTTGTAATGTCGTTGATCTTGAGCTTCTTTTACACGATTGAACTGCGCCAGATGAATGAATTTTCCCGCCAGTTTCTGTCCAGCAAGTCGTTGGGCTGGTTCTTTAATGATCTCTATTACTTCGGCAAGAAATTCGTCAATACCTTTGGGGTCGTTTTAGAAGCCCAGTTTTTCATCGCGATTTGCAATACCGTGATTACGATGATCTGCCTGACCTTTATGCACATGCCACAGATCTTCGCCCTCGGGCTGATGGTCTTTATTTTGAGTTTAATCCCGGTTGCCGGGGTGATTATTTCCCTGGTCCCCCTCAGCATGGTCGCTTACTCGGTCGGTGGCTGGCACTACATTGCCTACGTTTTAATCATGGTGGTGGTGATCCACGCGATCGAAGCCTACGTCCTCAACCCTAAGTTTATGTCGAGCCGGACGGAACTGCCAATTTTCTACACCTTTGTGGTCCTCTTGGTTAGCGAGCACCTCTTTGGCACTTGGGGCTTGATTGTCGGGGTCCCGATTTTTACCTTCCTGCTCGATATTGCCGACGTTAAGCCGATTGGTAAGGCGGCTGGACCCACGTCCTCAACGAAATCTGATGATTGAGCTTGTTGAAAAAGATGGTTTAGGGTTATAATCGAACGGTAATGTTAGATGAGAGAATAAAGTTCGGGTTTTGATGAGGAGGCCATCGGATGTTAACGGATATTCA
>LBJMJ02800__coassemble_793_pt1 | contig 13970 bp, 14 predicted proteins | sample LBJMJ02800__metabat2_high_PE_010 | metagenome-assembled genome bin LBJMJ02800
TTTTCTCATCTAAATTAATTTTGACTTTTTCATGCAGATGCATGTAAAATGGCAAGCGGAATTTAAATGCATCTTCATGGAATGGAGGAAATTTTTTGTATCAATTAAAACCTCGCCAACGGACCGTTATTGCGGCCATTATGTTGGTAGCGTCCTTTATCAGTTTAATGAGCCAGACGATGGTGGTCACTGCCCTGCCGGTGGTTGAAGCTCAGCTCCACCAGCCCCTGGCCGTCGTTCAGTGGCTGACGACGGGCTACACCTTAGTGATTGGGATCATCACCCCCTTGTCAGCCAATTTGTACGAAAAATACAACAACCGTCAATTCTTCTTGGCAATCATCGCCCTGTTCTTAGGGGGAACGATCGTCGGCTGTCTGGCCACTAATTTCTGGACCCTCCTCGGTGCCCGCTTGATTCAAGCCGCGGCGGGGGGCCTGTTGGTTTCCTTACAAATGACGACGTTGGTCACGATTTTCCCCCCGGAAAAACGGGGCACGATCATGGGCTTATCATCGTTGGTGGTTTCCTTTGGACCGGCGATCGGGCCGACCCTGGCCGGGGTGATCTTAAACCTGTGGGGCTGGCGGTCGATTTTTTGGGTCGTCTTGCCTTTCATGTCCCTCATCTGGCTGATCGGCTTCTTTGCCCTGCCGGCTTATACGACCCCGCAGGCCGTTAAAATCGATGCTTGGTCGGTCCCCCTGCTCTTAATTGGCCCCGGGTTGACCTTAGCTAGCTTTACCGTGTTGACGACCCAAGTCTTGGTCGGCAGTCTGATGCTGATTGCTGGGCTGGTAGTATCGTTGCTCTTTTACCGGCGGCAACAAGCCCTCCCCCGCCCCTTGCTCGACTTTCACGTTTTTAATTACCGCCCCTTCACGATGACGCTGGCGATTGCTTCCTTGCTGTTTATGATCCTGCTGAGTACCGAGCAGATGGTTTCGGTCTTTGCCCAAAATTCACTCCACCAATCGAGCGCGCTGACCGGGTTGATCCTCTTACCCGGCGCGGTAGTCAATGCCTTAGTTGGCGCTGTGGTGGGCCGCTTGTATGACCGCCACGGCATCAAAGCGTTGGTCTGGACGGGCTTGAGCCTATGTTTAATCACCACCATCCCCACCCTCTGCTTTACCGCCCACACCCCGCTGTGGTGGTTAACGGTCCTGTACGCCGGCCGGATGATGGCGATCGGGATCGCCTTTTCCCCGCTGATGTCCGAATCATATCTTGGAATGGCTGCCAAGGACATCAGTCAAGCGACCGCCATGAACAACGCGCTCCGGCAAATGACCGGGGCACTGGCGGTCACCCTGGTGGTCGTCGTCAGCAGCCTGCCGGCCAGCTCGGTCACTGGGATGCGCTGGGCCATGGCGGTCACCTTTGTCTTTAACCTCTTGGCAATCGGGCTGTTTGCCAAGTACTTGAAGGGAGGCCACCCGCATGGCGAATGATCTGATCCGGGCTACGGCGATCATCAATACCACAATCCGCCACCAACTTGACGCCGCCCTGCGCCCGCTGGGGCTCTCCGAGGTCAACTACTACTATTTATTAGTGGTCGCCGAACAACCGGGGATTAACCAAGCTGATCTGACGGCCCGCATCGTCCGCGACCAATCGACCGTTACCCGCCAGGTCGATCGCTTGGTCAAGCAAGGCTGGCTCACCAAGCGCCAGGCTCCCACGGATGCGCGCCAGTCAGCCCTCTTTTTAACTCCTCAAGCCCAAGCGATCCTCCCGCAGCTCTGGGCGATCAATCAGACCGTCAACGAAACGGCCCTGGCCAGCTTAACGCCGGCCGAACAAGCCACCCTCTTAAACCTGCTGGGCAAGACCTTCGACGGCCTCAGCCAGGATTACCACTGATAATTAAAAGGCTCCCGGGCAATTGCCCAGGGGCCTTTTAGTGTGTTGAAGTTAATTAATCATTAACGCTGGCGCTGGCCGTGGTATCAATTTCGGGCAGCGGCGCATCATCATCAACGGACGCCGAGGCGCCGGCATCCACGCTTGGCGTGGCACTTGGCGCGGGAGTCGACGGAGCGGGTTGTTCATCCGCACTGACCGAAGCTGACGCCCCCGTATCAGCAGCCGGGACGCTTGGGGCCGGACTTGGCGTAGCATCTGCTTTGACCGATGCGGAGGCCCCGGTATCGACTTGGTTGGCCGGATCGTCGACCAGCTTTTGGCCGGTCATCGCCAGGTACTTTTCGACAATTGGCCAGAAGTCGAGCACAATTTCGTTGACCCCGCGGAAGTTGCCAGCTTCATCATGCATCGCTTGGTAGTTGTTGACCACCCACTTGACGTTCTTCTTATCCACCGGTTCCGCCAGTTGGAAGAGGTCCTGCTTGCCGGTCCGCAGGGTGTGAATGACTTGCTTGACGTGGTCGTGGACGTTGCGGATATCGGGGTGGACTTCACTGAGCGGCAAACCGGTTTGGTCTGGCCGGCGCTTAGCCCACATCTTGGTCGCCGGGTTCTTATGGTTATAGTAGATAAACTGGTTGTTCTCATCGACGTAGGTTAATTCAGCCGGGATTGATTTGAGCAGCCAGTTGATTTGGTCGACCGTCAGCACCCCAGAGTCGAGTTGGACGTAGTCACTGCCGACAGCGGCATGGGTCTTGGCTGCCGCTTTTTGGACCCACTTCGGATCATCCATCTCGACCCCTTCGATCGTCGTATCGGTCTTGCCGCTGGCGGTCAGGTCCTCATTTTTCCACGCGTCGGGTGCTTCGGGCCCCTTTAAGGCCTTCAGGACGGTCACCCACTTGGTGAATTGAACCAGCAGGTCGTTAAGCCGCTTGACGGTCGCTTGATCCTTGAGGTTGTCTTGCTCATCAAAGGCTTCCCGCACGTTGCCCAGTAAAAATTCATTCCCCGGCATCACCAAAGCGTTGACCCCCGGGGCCTCTAAGATTTTGCGCAGGTCCAATTGGGCCCGCGATGACCCTTGGGTAAAGTAGGACGCCCCGATTACCAAGACCGGCTTATCGGCCAAGGGGTGGATCTTGTAGGAAAGCCATTCGATCGTGCTCTTTAAGGCCGCCGTCGTGGTATGGTTGTGTTCTGGCGTCGCCATGATGACCCCGTCGGCATTTTCAATCCGGTGCTTTAAGTATTGGACCGCCATACTGTTGGTTTGGTCATCGTCTTCATTAAACATCGGTACGTCCTTGATGCTTAAGACTTCAATGTCGGCCACGTTGTTAAAGCGGTTGGCCATGTACAGCATTAATTTGCGGTTGTATGAATCTGCGGCAATTGAGCCGACAATTCCAACTAACTTCATCTGCTTATTCCCCCTGGGTTGCCATATTCTTTAAATCCAGTTTGCGAATATCGTTCATCGCGTGTTCTCGGTTGTAAACGAGGTTCTTGTTGACGTCAACGAAGGTTTCAAAATCATTAAACAAGCCGTCGAGTCGGTCGACCAGCTCTTCTTCCTTCAAATTGCCATCCTCATCAAAGGCCTGCAAGGAGTGCCCCACCATGTATTCCGAGCTCGGCATGATCCGAGCGCTTAATTCAGGGGAGTCGAGCATTTGTCGCAACATCATTTGAGCCCGCGACGTCCCCAACATTCCGTACGAGGCCCCGGTGATCATCACCGGCTTGTCAGCCAGCGGATGGACCCCGTAGGACAGCCAGCTCAGCGCATTCATCAAAACGGCGGGCACCCCGTGGTCGTATTCTGGCGTTGAAATAATCACCCCGTCAGCCGCGGCCAACTTAGCCACCATCTGTTCCACCCCGGCGGGCAAACTCCGGTCGGGCGTCTTATAAAAGACCGGCAGGCCGCCAATCTCCATAATTTCAATCGCGGCTTGGTCCGCAAAGTGGTGTTGGATAAACTGCAAGAGCCGCCGGTTGGTCGAGCCCGCCCGGTTGGTCCCCGGAATGGCAATGTACTTTTTCATGTGGCACATCCTTTCAAAAAACACTTCTGGTTGGCTCTATTTTGCAATATTGTGAAGCGGTTTGCAAGACTTTTATTTAATTTTGGAATATTTATATCGAGATTAAATTTATTTATATCCGCACCGCTACCGTTGTCCCACCTTGCTTTAAGCCTTGTTACAACTGAAATTAAGGGCCCGCTACCGCGTCATTGTTAAAGTTTAATCGACAAAACCTGATTTATTGTTCACAATCTTAAACAAGCAAAACCGCTGGCGCCCACCACCAGCGGTTTAATCCCATTATTTCGTCAGGTAGGACAAGGGTTTGTCAACTTCCACCTTGGTCCCTTGGTACTGGTCGGCAATCCACTTTTGGATCTTTGGCTCATGGTAGAGTTTGACCAGCTTGCGGTATGCGGCCTTATGGGCGTTGGCCTTCGCCGTTGCTAAAACGTTGACGTTAGCCTTGGTACTTTGATCGACCTTTTCGTGGTAGATCGAATCCTTCAAGACGTTCAAATGCCCTTCTAAGGCAATCGTGTTCCCGATCAAGACGGCGTCCACCGAGTTGAGCACCCGCGGTCCAGTCGTGTCATCAATTTCTTCGAACTTAAAGTGGTGCGGGTTCGTCGCAATTTCGTTAGTCCCGCTGGTCGGGCCAAAGCTCTTTTTCAGGGTAAGCAAGCCGGCGCTGGCCAGCAGCTTCAACCCCCGTGCCGTGTTGGCCGGGTTGTTGGCCAAGGCAATCGTCGCCCCATCCGGTAGGTCCTTTACGCGGTGGTATTTCTTAGAGTAAATTCCCATTGGTTCCAGGTAGGTCGTCCCTAAGGCCGCCAGCTTTTGCTTGCTTTCGTGATTGAAGTTTTGCAGGTAGGCCCAGGATTGAAAGGCGTTAACGTCAATTTCGCCGCTAGCCGTCCCGCGGTTGAGTTGGACCGGATCGGTAAAGGACTTGACCTTAATCTTGAGGCCGGCCTCCTTGGCAGCTGGACTGGCCGCGATGTGTTGCCAGACCTTGACGTCCGCCCCAAGTGAACCAATCGTAATTGTCTCTTCATCATGATTTTGCCCATTGGTGACCCAATGCAAGCCCAGGCCGACGGCGACAATCGCCGCGAGCCCCAGTAAAAACCACCATTTGCCTTGTTTGTGTTTTGCCATATGTCTTCCCTCCGTTTGCTGGTGCGCCGAGCCCTGAAAAAAGAAAACGTCCCACTTTCATTGCACTTGCAATAAAAGCGGGACGCCGCAGCGTGGTACCACCCGAATTTAGCCCCCAAGGACCCTTAGTAGTGACTGATCATCACCCGGTCCGTTATCGAAGACCACCCGTGCCCAGCTTGTCGCCTTGCTGGCATCACGCTCCCAGACCATCTTCAGTTCCTTCTCGCCGCCAGCTTCCACCACCCCTGGCTCGCTTAATGCTTTCCGGAACTTACTCATCTTTTCTCAGCGTTTTCTCATTGAATTGTCATAATCATATCGAACCCCCGCCCGCTTGTCAATCCCTTTGAGCTTACTTTTTCTCAGTCTTGACCCCAGCCGGAAAAGCCCTATAATTTAAGGGAAAATCTGAATAAAGCAGGTGGAAAACTGTGACCCAACCAAAACTGCTGCTCCTTTCGACGGGGGGCACGATTGCCTCTGTTGCTTCGCAAACCGGGTTGACGCCCGGGGAATCCGGGGAAGATTTGCTGCAAACCCTGCAAAACCTCCCCTACCAAATTGACGTAGCCGACATTTTGGCCCTTGATTCATCCAACATTCAGCCCGAAGAATGGCGCTTGATGGCCGAAAAAGTCTACCAAGCCCGCCAAACTTACGCGGGAATCGTGATTTCCCACGGGACCGACACCATGGCCTACACGGCGTCGATGCTGACCTTCATGTTGCCCAACCTGGACATTCCGGTCGTCTTAACCGGGAGTCAGGTCCCGATGAACGTCCTTTTGAGCGACGCCCCCCGCAATCTAACCTTGGCCTTTACGGCTGCGGCCAGTTGTGCACCGGGAGTCTACTTGGCCTTTGACGGCAAGGTAATGCGGGGCTGCCGGACCGTCAAGGTTAAAACGACCGCCTTTGATGCCTTTGAAAGCGTCAATTTCCCGCCGATCGCCGAGGTTACCTCCGATGGCCTGGTATTCCGGGCGACCCAACCCGCCCCGGAGGCGCCGTGCACCTTAAATACCAAGCTCGACTTGAACGTTTCTTTAATTAAGCTCTTCCCCGGCTTTGATCCGCAAATCTTGCTGGCGATGGCCCAAAGCGGTTGTCACGGTTTTGTGATCGAGGGCTACGGGCTGGGCGGGATGACCTTTATCCGGCGCAACGTGGCCGCCGTGATTGGCCAGCTCAGCCGGCAAAACATTCCAGTCGTGGCCGCCAGTCAGTGCCTCTATGAACGCAGTGATTTGACCAAGTACGAAGTCGGGCGCCAAGCCCTGTTGGAAGGAGCAATCAGTGCTCACGATATGACTTCGGAAAGTGCCATTACCAAGTTGATGTGGGCCCTGGGCCAAGGGATGGACCTGGCCGCCGTGAAAGCCTTTTTTGAGACCGATGTCGCGGGAGAAGTGACCTTGGACTAACTAAAGCCCCGCGCTAAGCACTACGATGAGGTAGCCTTAGCGCGGGGTAATTAATTTAATTACCAAAAAATTAACTTTTTTCCAAAAAAGGGGTGACAAGCGCCAAAAATATGGTATTATATAAAAGTTGATTGATTTAATCACTTGCGGGTATAGTTCAGTGGTAAAACATAACCTTCCCAAGGTTAAGTCGCGAGTTCGATTCTCGTTACCCGCTTCAGGTAGCATCGCTTCGGCGGTGCTTTTTTTGTTGTTTTCGTTCCGAAAAATGGCTACCCCAAAATTGGGCAGCCACTTTTTATTTTTCTTTTGTTTCCGCTTGGTGGTCCGCTAAGCTGCAGCCCGCTGGGCCACACACCGTGGCTGGTGCGGCCCCGAGATCGGTCAACTTTAAGCTGGGTTGCTTTTCTTCACTCATTTATCTTCCTCCTCTGCTTGCACTTTCTTTAAGGCCGCCACAAAGGCTTCATACGGCTGGGCCCCTGAGATGGCGTACTTTTGGTTGATCACAAAGAACGGCACTCCCCGAATCCCTAAGTTCGCAGCGGCGTGAATGTCGGCTTGCACTTCATCGGCATACTGGTCGCTATTCAATACGGCCGCCACGGCTTCAGCCTCTAACCCGACGGCCGCGGCAATTGCTTGTAGGACGGCGTGGTCAGCCACCGACTTGCCTTCGCTAAAGTAAGCTTGGTACAGCCGTTGAATCAAATCATCTACCTGCGCGGGGGTTGCTGCCGCTTTGGCATACTTGATCAAGCGGTGCGCCGTCATGGTGTTGACCGGGATCGCGTTGGCATAATCCAGGTCCAAGCCGTCGGGTGCCGCCGCCAGTTCAATCTGCGCCAAGCGTTGGCTGGCCTGTTCGGCCGTCATCCCATGCGCTTGGGCAAAGTGGGCCGCCATCTTGACGTCACTGGTGGCTTTTAAGGTTGGATCCAGCTGGTAGGCCTTAAAGTCCAACGGCGTCGTATCCGCCAAACCAAGTTGGGTCAACGCCCGCTTGAGGCGGGTTGCCCCAATGTAGCAAAACGGACAGGCAATGTCCGACCAGTACATAATTTCCATTAATTTTTCCTCCATTTGTAACCGAAACGTTACGCTTACAATTAATTAGTATAGCGTTAGGATACCATTAATGGCGCTGATTAACACTTAATCTGCTCAGGCCGAACGCTTGCGTTGCCATCAGTGCCGCCGGGCTTTGTCCACCGTTGCCGGGGGCGTTGGGGCTGGGTGATGAACCGGTACTGTACCCTGTCAAGTTGACAGTCTGAAAAAATGAAAAATTGCTAGTCTTAAATGGCCTGCTGTTCGTAGTATTCTGCGACAGTCAGGTCATTTCGCTTAATTGAAATAAATTTAGTAGTGAAATAGTTGATCCCCCGCTTGACTTGAACTTCCAGTTCCGCTAAAGTCATTGCCTTGGCTTGATGGTTCATCCAAATACTCTTAAAGTCCGCCCACCAATGTTCCATTTTCGCATTGTCGGCAGGCGTTCCAGGAGCCGAGTAACTGTGTAAGATTCCGTGTTGGCTCAATTCCTGATTGTAGACATGGGAGACGTAGGCTGAACCGCGGTCAGTATGGATCATCCGTGGTTTCTGTTGACGTTGTTCAATTGCTAGCGATAATAGTTTCACCGCTGATTGAGTCGTTTCAGTTGGTGAGATCAAGTATGCAATGGGGGCTTGCCCATAAAGGTCAAGCATGACATGCAGGCGGACCTTATTGCCACTACCGTAGGTGAGTTCAGTCGTATCGGTTACCCAAACGTGATTCGGTTTGCTTTGGGTAAACCGTCGCTTGAGAAGGTTGCTGGCTTCGTAATCAGCTTGCGCTTGCTTTCGGTTTCGCCGTGGTTGCCGATAGTCGACTTTAATCCCATTCGCTTTCATGACCCGGCGGACGCGCTTCTTACCGACGGGGAAGCTAAGGCTTCCTTCCTTTCGGATTAAGCGGACCATTTTGCCACTCCCAACACTATATTGATGTTCTAATTCTAAGCGTTGAATTAAGGCCAATAACTCTTCATCTTGAATCTCACGCCTTGCTTTCGGACGGTTAAGCCACTTGTAGTATGCTTGCCGGCTAATGCCGGCTGCTTTAGTAGCCTCCATGACGCTATAACGTGGTGACGCTGTTGCTGAGGTCATTTCCTGAATTGCTTGGTTTCGTCCGGTAGTCGCACCCCCCGATTGCGTATTTCGGTCAATTTTTTTGCGAAGGCAATTTGCACCTCCATTTCCCGATTTTTTGCCTTTAGTTCCTTGATTTCGCGTCGCAATTTATCAACTTCAGTTTCTGGGCCCGCCTTTGGTTGGTTGCGGGTCTTCCCTCGGTGGTCATGAAGGGCCGACCAATCTTGGCCAAAGTTACTCTTCTTGACCCAAGAGTAAACTCGGGAATAACTAACATTAAACTTTTGGCTAGCACCGGCATAATCATTTTGGTGCGCTAGCACCCATTTAGTGATCGCTACTTTCTCTTCATATGATACTTTTCGGCCCATCTTTCGCTTCGTCCTCCTTGGGGAATTCGTCTTGAATAATTCCCCATTATTATACTGGACCTTCCATTGGTAAAGTTGGGAAACGCTTCGAATCTGATACTTTACGAGAAGCTCTTTAGGCGACATGCCTTGCCGATAGTCATGGACCGCTTGAAACTTTAGCTCAGTAGAGTAACTTTGGTTCCGTGACGGTCGCCGAATCCCGGCTAAGCCGGCCGTTAGAAATTGGTGAATCCAAGTGGCTAGGGTCCGTGGTCGGAGTCGATGGTAGTCTGCAAAGACCGTAAGTGACTCAGTTGAATCTTGAAAGGCACTCAATAGTTGAAGTTTTTCGAGCGTTGAATACGTTGGCATACAAAAATACCCCCAAAGGCAACACTTTCATTTTTAAAAGTGTCAACCTCTAAGGGTATTGTACGATATGGATTTCCATTTATTTGATGGTAAAGTTGATTTGCTGATTATCTATACAGAAATTAATAAGCGAAAAGTATTCCGTTTTATGCGTCTTGGAAGCCATAACGAACTTTTTCATTCAAAACAGTAATAGAGATCTACAATACTTGCTACACTATAAAGAAGAGTAAATAGTAAGATATATAGCTGTGAATAGTAGATATTAAGCTGGCAACTTAGATAGCTGAGTATAGTTATTCTGCAAGAATCCTATAACGACGCTATTTGAACAAAGTTTCTGACCATGCTTTTAACACAAAACCTTAACACGCTTAGAATGAAATCCCTTTATGCCAAGGGTTGAGATACCCTAAAAAAGCGACTTTAGTGAGCACTACAAAGAACACATAAGCCTGTAATACCAGCGATTATCGTTGGTGTTACAGGCTTTTTTCGTCGCTTAAATGGCGCTGCTTTAACACGTTTGTTAACACGGGTGGATGTTGGTAAACGGTTTTTGAGTGGTTGAAGTGCTTGGATTGTTGATATAGCAAGGATGGTTGCGTGTTAGAATGTGTTAACATTAGTGAGCTGAATTATCTTAATCACATGCAGAGTATCTTGATCATTTTGTAAATTTTGATTAAGATACTTTACTTTTTAACGTTCTTGCTACTAATTAGTAGTAAAGGTATCGCCGTCATGCTATAATAATATAGCAATAAAGTACTAGGAGGATTGTAATGGAGGTTGGTGAAGCATTAGCAAGATTGAAATTTCTTGTAAATCATGATCGATTTTATATGGTTCAACGACAAAGTAGAATGGCAATGCCGGTTTCTGTAACTTTAGCTAAGGAAATTGTTAGGCAACTGTCCATTGACGATTTTGTCAAACATGAACCTAATCGTAACAATCCATTACAATTTGTTTGGGTATTTAAGACTAGTGATGGACAGACTTATTACATTAAGTTTGTGTTTACTGAGAACAACCAAAAAGTGGTATTTATCAGTTTTCATCTTGATTATTAAAGGAGGAGGTTTATATGGCTTACCAAAAGAACTTCACAACTACTTATACCATTAACGGACATGAGTACACGGTAACGGCGCCAGCTCTTTTTGACAGTAACACCAATGAACTGATTCCAGATAAGGAGCTGGATGATCAAGCTGCCGAAATAGCTCGTCAACAATATCGTGCTGAGATGGGCTTGTTGTCACCACAAGAGTTAAAGCAGTACCGTGCTAAGGTAGGACTATCTCAACGCAATTTAGCTGAATTAACTGGGTTAAGTCCAAACACCATCGCACTTTACGAAGCTGGTGCATTTCCTACTAAAGCCAATAATAGACTGCTAAAATCACTTATTGCTAACGATGACGTGCTCCAACAATATATTGCTGATGAAAAGAATGATTACTCTGATGAGTTAGTTTCAAAGGTTAATTCTTATCTAAGTAATAATGATGGTATTGTTGAATCACAAAAGGAACAGCCTAAGTTTACGGCTGTACAGTTAGCAAATTGGCTTCGGGTTGAAAATTACTTTGAAAGAGATAGTGACCTAAATACTGACCCGTTAACGCAAATGAAGGTCATTAAACTGCTCTACATTGCGTATGGGAGATTTTTAGCCGCAACCAGAAATAAATTATTTTCTTCAACAATTGTTCACTTTCAATATGGTCCATTAATAACGGAAGTACATGATAAGTTTAATGGTCAGAGTGTTCTGGATATTGATAAACCAGATGAAGAAGCGATGGATGACTATAGCCTAGTTTCACAAGATAGCGAGATTGTGGATCTTCTAAGTAAAGTGAACGAAGATTACATTAACTACAACGCTGCTCGACTAAGCAAGCAAACCCATCGGCCAGGTTCGCCGTGGAATTTAACTCCAGATCGAGAAGTAATTAAGGATCAGTTGATTTTTGATACGTTTAAGCGAGGAATAGAAGAATAATCAAGGAGAGTATGTCCTATTTTAGAGATACTTTCTTTTTTTTGATTTAGCATATAAAGTAATCGAGGATTATATTATGACAGATGATTTTAGAAGAACGGATGAATTAATGGACGTGAATTATTCTATAAGACAAAAACGCTTGTTAATGAATGAAAAATTTCAAAGTAAACGATATGGAGAGGCGATTAATTATGCTAGAAGTATGTTAGAGGCAACGTTGAAGTATGTTTATCATGAACTTACAAGCGAAGAAGCTGAAATCAGGGAAGGCCATAATGGCTACGTTTCATTGAAAAGATTATCAGACTCTCTTGTTGACACCTTAGCTCCGTTAATTAGCCACAAAGAGATTCTTGTTGATATTAAAGATAACGTTACAAAAATAATTTGCGGTATTGGAAATGTACGCAATGCAGGGGCAGCTTCGCATGGTGCACGCATAAGAAATATTGAGCCGCAAAGAGAAGAAACGTTATATTTACTTGGATTAGCAGAAGACACTAGTAATTTTTTCCTAAAGCTTCTTTACACCAGAACTCACGTTGAAGAGCCAAATGTTGTAGGAGGATTATTTAATATTGATGAATTGCCAAGCATCAATTTGAATAATATTCAAACTAGAAAAATTGATGGTCAAGATGGTAATTTTAATTATCAAATTAATTGTCCTCTATTTAGTGTGGATTACTGGGTTCAGAATAAGATTGTCATTCAAGTTCAAATATCTCTAAAAAAGCCTCATTACGATTTGAAGAATATGGGAGAAAGCATTGATGAAATAATTGATGAGTATCTTCCAAATGAAGTAAGAGGACAAAAAAGACGTAATGGTGAGAATAGCTATAGTGTTTATTCAAGTCGACATGATAAAAACTACGATATAAAGTTAGAAGATTTGGATAATACTGTTGAGATTTATATAAATGGTATTGAATACATGTAACTTTTGTTTTGGTCGAAGGATGTTGAACATTGGAAAGCAAAGACAGCATAGGTGCTCAATCTTTTATATATAATTTAGCGTCTATTGGATTTGGATTTTTTTTAACAGGAATATTTTTGTATACTGACTTGTGGTCAGTAAAGCCAAGTTTACTTTACATGAGAGCTACTAATATTATTTTAAAAGATTCAAAGTTGTACGGATTAACCCCACTTTACTTAATTTTTACGGGATTGCTTATTTTGTTTATTGCAGTTACTATTAAATATTCTAATAAAGGTAGTTGGAATTATATAGTTTACACTGTTGTTGCAATCATAGCATTTGTACTCTTGTTTCTAGGATGGCTAGCTCAGGCAAAGATTGTCTGGGTAACTGTAGTAGCGTTGGTGTTAGTTATGTCGTGGTGTGCTTACACTTTTATGTTTTATTTAAGAAGATTATATATCTGGATTACAGAAGATAAAGATAAAAGTTTAGCTAAGCTAACTTTTATCTGGACTATTTTAGCTGCTGTATTTGGGTATCTCTGGGGGAAGCATGAATAAGGAAACATTGAAATTAGTGTTAAAAGAGCGAGAGTTTGTATTAGTTTTTGGAATTATAAGTTTGGTAATGGATATAGTTTTTTACTTTGGATTAAAGCATATTATTTTAAATAGTAACTTTAATGATGTGCCGCGCAATATTGCCATTAACTTTAAAACTGCATTTCAGATAGCTCGATCTATAGGATATTGGGAAGTTGCAAAGGAATGTTTTATTGGGACGTTTTTATTGCTTCTGTTGATTTATCTAACATATAATAGTGCTTGTAAGTACTTATGGGAAACAAGGTTAAATGTTAGCGATGTATGTTGGTGGATAATAATAGTGGTTTACTTAAGTAACATTATTTTAACTTCAATGATGCTTAAATATTTGCTTATTGTTTGGGCTATAGTAGTAGGTAGTTCGTTTTACGCTGCTGCTCACTCTAAAGCTATTTCATAGTATAGAGTGCAAAAGTCGTTTGGAACAGTTGACGTTTTGTTTGAGATAACAATGCTATTTTAAGATGGAATTTATATAGCTATATAATTACCAACGTTCTTTAGATTACCGTCACATCAGCTTTTGACCATAGTTTCTGACCATGCTTTTAACACAAAACTTTAACACATTTAGAGTCAAATGCTGTCGTACCAATACCTTAGCTACCTTAAAACAGCGACTCTAGTCAGCACTAGTTACACTTTGTAAGTGTTCAGAAGTCTTCATGTCAGGTTAGTGTGTGTCCGAATATTTTAGAAGGGGTCTCGACGCCTGATATAATAGCGTTTCAAAGCTGTTTGTCAGTGTGTCTGGGGTGCTTTCGTAGCAGTATGATTGTTGTCTAACTTATCATCATTGATAAGTTAGGCACTTTTTGTTTCTTCTTTGTTGCCACAAAAAAGAAATGGCAAAATTCAAACAGGCCAGTCAGTGATCGCAGTCCAGGTAGATGGTGAAGGTGGGAAGCTTCACGCACACGTCGTAATGAATACAATCAAAACTAACGGGAAAACGGTCGTACAATACCCTTAGAGATTGACACTTTTAAAAATGAAAGTATTGCCTTTGGGGGTATTTTTGTATGCCAACGTATTCAACGCTCGAAAAACTTCAA
>LBJMJ02800__coassemble_836_pt1 | contig 12689 bp, 11 predicted proteins | sample LBJMJ02800__metabat2_high_PE_010 | metagenome-assembled genome bin LBJMJ02800
ACCTCGTGTTCCATGTGCTTGATGACCTTGAAGATTTGCTTAACAGTAGCCTTTAAGGTCGCTTCCGTCCGTTCTTCTTTGGCGATCACCTTTTCCCAGTCCCACTGGTCAACATAGATCGAGTGGAAGTTATCCATGTCTTCGTCCTTGCGAATGGCGTTCATGTTTGTGTACAGCCCTTCGTGCATCCCGAAGCCATACTTTTTCAAAGCCAGGCGCTTCCACTTGGCCAGGGAGTGGACGATCTCGATCCGTTCATCGCCCAAGTCTTTCGCAGTAAAGTGGACTGGCGTTTCAACCCCGTTTAAATCGTCGTTGAGCCCGCTGGAGTGGCGCACAAACATCGGGGCTGACATCCGTTGCAAGTTTAATTCCGCCGATAATTCATCTTGGAAGGTTTCCCGGATGTAGCGGATGGCTTCTTCGGTTTCGCGAATCGTCAGCTTTGAGTCATAATCTTTTGGTAAAATCAACGTCATAAGAAGGTCCTCCTTAATTAACTCACGTGCAACTTGGTTTTAAGAAATGAAAAGAAGCCCTTCATCCCCTGAATTCCAAGGGACGAAAGGCTTCTTTCCGCGGTACCACCCTAGTTGCTTGGGGGTCTGACCCAAGCCACCTCAAATAAGAGTACTAACATACTCTGCCGGGGGTAACGTTCCGGTAACGGCTGCGCCTACTTCGCTTTGCGTTTGGGGCAGCAACGTCCGAAAGGGTTTTTCACCAGTCCAGGGTCGCTTGGGTTCCCACTAACCCCAAGTCACTGCACGAATGCGGCTGGCTACTCGTCTTTCTCATTGTTTTTTAAATTTGTTGATTATATTCTAACCAACTTTTGGGGAATTGCAAGCCCCGGTCCCGAAAAAATTTGAACTTTTTCTACGCCCTAGCTAACAAATTAGTTACGATTGACGAAAAAGCTACCATTTCGCAAGGGCTTCTTTTAAGATCAAAGGGAACGAAAGAAAGGATTTTATCATGCAGAAAAAAACACTGGTAGCCATCTTGATGGGCGGCTTAGCCCTCATCGCTTTAGCCGGCCTGACCGTCTTTTTAGTCAACCGGCCCAGCCAACCGCCGACGCGGGAAAGTCACCCGGCCGACATGACGGTCAAGCAATTCATCAAGCAAATCGCTCCGGCGGCCCAAGCAGAACAAAAAAAATACCACATTCCTGCCAGCATCGTGATTGCTCAAGCTGGCCTGGAATCGGATTGGGGCCGGGCTAAGTTGGCCTATCAATACAATAACCTCTTTGGGATGAAGGCTTCCGGCCACCAGGCCAAGGTCCGGTTGGAGACCAAAGAAACGATCAACGGGCATACTAAGACCGTTAAACAGGATTTTGCCGTTTATGATTCCTGGGCGGACTCGATTCAAGCCCACGCCAAACTGATCTTAAACGGCACGGTCGATAACCACGACCGCTTCAAAGGCGTCACCACCGCCAAGGATTACCAAACGGCTGCCTGGGAGTTACAAAAAAACGGCTACGCGACCGACCCCGCCTACGCCAATAAGCTCATTTATGCCATCCAAAAGTTCAAGCTTGATCGCTACGACCACTTTGCTAACTAATTTTTCAATCGTCACCCGGCGTAATTGGTGCTATCCTAGAAGCAGCAAAATTATCACGGAGGCAGTTTAAATGGCAATTCCAATCTTAGTTCCCGCCAGCACGGCCGATCTCCCTGCCATTATGGCAATTCTTGACCAGGCGAAAGCCGCTTTAAGGGCCGCCGGATCCCCGCAGTGGCAAACCGGCTACCCGAATCAAGCCACGATTGAAACCGACTTGGCCGCAGAGCAAGGCTGGGTCTTACGGCTGGAGCAAACTGTGGTCGGGTACCTGGCCCTCGTGGTCGGCGACGAACCAACTTACCAGCACATCGATGGCGCTTGGGCGGATACGACCGCACCATATGCGACCTTGCACCGGGTCGCCTTGAGCGACCAATACCGGGGCCAAGGACTGGGCAAATTCATGCTCAGTACCGCTATCTCAGTTGGCGCGGCGCAAGGAATTCGGAATTTCCGCATTGATACCTACCAACTCAACCAGCCGGTCCAGACCCTCGTCAAGGCAGCGGGCTTTAGCCACCGCGGCACGATTTACGTTAATGAACCCAACCATCCGGAACGTTTGGCCTTCGAATTAAATCTTTAATAAAAAATCACGCTAGCCACCTGGGCAAAGCGTGATTTTTCGTTTAGCGTTGGTTACGCCACTTGGCCGCCAACATAATCAAAACCGTGGCCAACGCCCCGTAGAGCGCCGCAATGTAGCCGACTTTCGTCAGATCCAAGAACCGAACCGTTTCCGCAGCCGTCAACGATCCCAGTGAAATCCCGATGTTAGCAAAGATCGAGTTTAACGACGAAGCCAGATCCAAGGCTTGCGGGTACTCTTTTTCGGCGATGTTTAAAAACATCAGCTGGGTCGAGGCCCCATACCCCGCCAAAGCCACGCAAACCAAAGCGATGATGGCAACCGTCGCCCACGGCCAAGCAAACGACGGGGCCATTAAGGCTAAGAGGATCGTCATCGCCACGTACATCCCCGGCAGCCGCTTAACACCACCGTTGTCAGCCAAAAAACCCCCAAACTTGTTACCGATAATAAAGAAGATCCCCATCATCAATAAGAGCCAGTTTAACCAGGTATCATTGAAGCCCAAGACGGTGGTCAATAACGGCCGAATGTAAGTATAGAAGGTGTAGTCGGCTGCACAGACTGCCACGATAAAGGTAATCCCCACCAAAATCCGGCGATCAGCAAACAGGGCAAACTGATCCTTCAAATGTCCCTTAACCTGAGGGGTGTCTTTGGGTACCAACCAGACCAACAGGCCCATTACGATCACCGTCAACCAGGTAATCATCCAAAAGCTGTCATGCCAAGTGAGATGCTGACTGACCAAGGTCCCAATCGGCACCCCAATCACGGAAGCAATACTAAAACCGGCAAAGATCCACGAGACCAACCCCGCCCGCTTCGCTGGGGGCGCGACAAAGGCTGCAATCACCAATACCAAGGAGATAATTGCGCCGGCCACCGTCGCCGTCAACATCCGCGATAAAATCAAAGCCCAATACCCCTTGGCCAGGGCCGTCCAGGTATTGCCGATTAAAAAGACGACCATCAACGCCAGCAGCACCTTATGCCGGGGCCACCGCCCCGCCACCGACGTAATAATTGGCGTACTTAAGGCGTAGACAAAAGCAAAAATCGTCACCACGTAACCCAGCGAGGCCAACGAGACATGGTATTCGTGGGCCACATCGGGCAAAACCCCGACAATCACGTACTCATTACAGCCCAACATAAAGGCGACTAAGACAAAAACAATCGCCCGCAATTGCTCTTTTCGCATTGTACGTTCCTCCGTTTCTTTATGGTCCCGCGGCCAAATTAAAAACCAGGCGCCAACCTGGTTTGCTCCGCCGCCACGGGCGCGTTAAATTCTATCCAATCTACTCTACCGGGTTCTGAAGTGACATGCAAGCCTTTAAACTTGACAATTTTCTTTGCAATCGCAATCATAACCATAAAATACGCTAACTGGAGGAAACGAAAATGCAAAAATTTTGGTGGCGTTGGTTGCTCGTGCTGGTGGCCCTGGCCGGGGCCGTAGTGGCAGCAAACCACAATTGCACGCAACAAGGAACGCAAGCCGCCCACTTTGTTAATTCCACCACCCCAACCCTCTTTTTTCATGGTTGGGGCTCGTCATACCACGCCGAACAGCAAATGGCCAATTACGCCCGCAGCCGTGGGGTCACCACGACGATCGTCCGCGCCGATGTCGCCAAGGATGGCCAAGTCACTTGGTACGGCCGCTTGACTCCTGGCGCGCGCAATCCAATCATCGAAGTCAACTTACAAAATAACAAAAGCGTCAAACCAGGCGCTGGCTCGGTCGTGGACGCCTACGCCAACAGCAGCCAGTACGTTCTGGCCGTGATGCGGGCGGTCAAAGCCAAGTATGGCTTTACCAAGGTGAACGTGGTTGCCCACTCGATGGGGAACCTCCAAGTGTACTATTATTTGAAGGCCCACGGGCAAGATCGCTCCCTGCCCCAAATCCAAAAGCTTGTTGACCTAGCCGGGCATTGGAACGGCCTGGTAATGGAGCCGGGGGCAACCACGGTAACCTTAGCGGGCAATGGGCGGCCCTCCATAATGTTGCCACAATACCAGGGTTTGCTGAGCTTGCGGCAAACCTTCCCCCGCCAAATTGACGTGCTCAACGTTTATGGCAATTCAAAGAACAACACCGATGGGACCGTACCGAACGTTTCCTCGCGTTCTTTACGCTGGTTAGTAGCCGGCCGCGCCCATTCCTACCAAGAACAAGTCATCGAAGGCCCCGGCGGCCAACACAGCCAACTGCACGAAAACAAGGCCGTCGACCGGCTCCTGGTCCGTTTTTTATGGCAAAAATAACCTTCTTGATGGTTTTTCGAATATTACACAGATCACGTGGGAAATAACCGCAAGCCTAGTGGATAAGTACGAACGAAGAACGACGCGTACCGCGCCAACCTTCGTCCTAGCTTATCCATCCGGCTTGCCGAGCAGGTTATTTCCCACTCTCATTTTATTTCCCAGGAAATTATTTTTCTTCTGCCAACGCCGCGATTAGTTTCGTTGCCACCGCTTGGGCCGAAAACGGATTTTGTCCGGTAATCAAGCGACCGTCTTGCACAGCAAAGGTCGCATACGGCCGCCGTTTGACGAAGTGGCCACCTCGCCGGGTTACTTCAACTTGGTTTAAAAACGGCACCTGCCAACGCTTACCGGCCAGCACTTCTTCACCGGTGGTGAACCCGGTGACCTGGCGATTGACCAGCAAATACTCCCCATTTGGCCGCCGCAAATTCAAGAGTCCGGCAATTCCGTGGCAAACCGAAGTGACATAGCCGCCCTGCTGGTAAATCACTTCCGCCAACTGTCGCAGCCCCGCATCCGCCGGAAAGTCCCACATCACCCCGTGCCCACCGGCATAGTAAATCGCGATGTAATCCTGCGGTCGCACTGCCGCTGGTGGCAGGGTTTGGGCTAAGGCCGCCCGCTGAAAGGCTGGTTGGCGATACAAGGCCAAGCTGGCCGCATCGGCATACTTCATACTTCGGGGATCCAGGGGGACATAACCACCCTTCGGGCTAACGTAATCAACTTGATACCCCGCCGCTTGGACTGCTAACACAAATTCTGTGGTTTCCCCCAGCCACAGCCCGGTCGCTTCTGCCCGCTGGCCATAGCTGGTTTGATTGGTTTCCACAACTAAGATCTTTTTCATTTTATCCCCTCCGTGGCATTAACGCCTTCAATCCTTGTTCACGTAAAGCATAGCCTAAAATCGGCCAAGCCGTCTGCGGCCGCGTAATGGCTTGCCCCGCCGCCAAGCGGGTCATTTGTTGTTCATAGTAGGCCAAGCCAACTAACGACCCACCTTGCGATCTAATTGGTGCCACCCCGTCGAAAAATGGGGAACCTGCACTGGCTGAAGGGTCCCGGCTTGGAGCTGGTGTGGCAAATCTGGCACTAATACCAACGGGCGAGCAAGCCCGACCAAATCAGTATCCCCGCTGGCCACTGCTTCTTCAATCCCTTCCCGGGTCCGAAAGCCCCCCGTAACCATAATTGGCACGTCGACGGCGGCCTTTGCCTGGCGCGCGTAGTCAATAAAAGTGGCGCCCTGGCCATCCTCCATCATCTTGGGATGCTCGTATGAGCCACCTGAAATTTCAATTAAATCGATCCCGCGATTGGCCAGTTCCTTCATCACCGCCAACGAATCCGCCGCCGTCTTAGCCGTCGCCATCAAGTCGAAGAAAAAGGATCGCAAGTCCTTAGGGATTGCCGCGGCCATCTACGGGATCAACCTGCGCTTCCGCAAGGTCTTTATCTCCGGGTTGGCTGGCTCAGCCGTCGGTGGTCTGATCACCGGGTTGATGCACGGCTCGATGTACGGCTTTACCGGGTCGCTGATCGGTTTCTCTTCCTTCTTTAATCCGGCGCACCCAACCGACTTAAATTCCTTCTACGCTTTCCTCTTCTCCAGTCTGGCGACGATCATCGTCTCCTTTATCGTCGCTTGGGTCTGGGGCTATAACGATCAAATGGAAATGGGCAAGAAGGTCACCAAGAAACAAACGCCTAAATAACTTTCAGTTCAATTACCACTTAACCGCTGCTCAGCACGCCTCTCCCCGCTGCTGGGCGGCGGTTTTTGCTATCCCAGCTATAAAACGATAAAATGAGAGGCTTTTAATCCCACCGATGGAAGCCCTCCCACATGAATTGACGAATTTCTTTTGTTGACGCGGATCCGCGGACTTGCTAAACTAGATTAAGAATTTATGAGAGAGTTTTAACCCTACATAACAATTTTTTGGTTTAATTTAAGGAGGAGATACTTATGAGTTTTTGGCAAACCATTACCCGTAAGGAAGACCCGAATGTATACCAGGACAAGGACAGTCACCTGATCCGCACGCTGCGGGTCCGCGACTTCCTGGCCCTGGGGGTCGGGACAATTGTTTCAACGTCGATTTTTACCCTGCCGGGGGAAGTGGCCGCGATGCACACTGGGCCAGCGGTGGCGATTTCGTTCCTGCTCGCGGCGATCGTGGCCGGGCTGGTCGCCTTTGCTTACGCGGAAATGTCGGCCGCCATGCCGTTTGCCGGTTCGGCTTACTCGTGGATTAACGTCGTGTTCGGTGAATTCTTTGGCTGGATTGCCGGTTGGGCCCTCTTGGCTGAATACTTCATTGCCCTGGCCTTCGTGGGTTCCGGGCTGTCAGCCAACCTCCGGGCCTTGCTGGCCCCAATGGGCTTGAAACTGCCGGCTTCGCTTTCTAACGCCTTTGGCACCGACGGTGGGATCATCGACTTGATTTCCTTAGTTGTTATCGGCCTAGTAGCCTTCTTGGTCGCCAAGGGGGTTTCGCAAGCCGCCCGGGTGGAAAACATCCTCGTTATCCTCAAAGTCGGTGCGATCCTGCTATTTATCTTCGTAGGGTTAACCGCCATTAAAGCGGCCAACTTCACCCCCTTTATTCCGAAGTACCACCCAACGGCTAACGGGCCATTTGGGGGCTGGCAAGGGATTTACGCCGGGGTTTCGATGATCTTCCTGTCTTACATCGGTTTTGACTCGATTGCCGCGAACTCCGCGGAAGCCAAGGACCCGCAAAAGACGATGCCCCGCGGGATCTTGGGATCGCTGCTGATCGCCGTGGTCCTCTTTGTGGCCGTCGCCCTGGTCTTAATTGGGATGGTCCCGTACATGAAGTACGCTAACTCCGCCGAACCAGTTGGGCTGGCCTTACGGAGTGCCGGTCACCCCGTGGTCGCTTCGGTCGTTCAAACGATTGCTGTCTTCGGGATGTTTACCGCTTTGATTGGGATGACGATGGCTGGCTCCCGGCTGATCTACTCCTTCGGGCGGGATGGGATGCTACCTAAGTTCTTGGGTGGATTGGACAAGGAAAACCGGCCCAACCGGGCTTTGTGGACACTGGCGATCATCACGATCTTAATCGGGGCCCTCTTCCCATTTGCCTTCTTGTCCCAACTGATCTCAGCCGGGACTTTGATTGCCTTCATGTTTGTCTCCCTCGGGATTTACGCCTTGCGTAAGCGTGAAGGTAAGGACATTCCAGAACCAGCCTTTAAAATGCCATTCTATCCGGTCCTGCCCGCGTTGGGCTTTGTAGCTTCTCTGATCGTTTTCTGGGGATTAGACATCCAAGCTAAGCTTTACGCCGGTGGTTGGTTCGTCCTCGGGGTTATTATCTACTTTGCTTACGGAATTCGTCACTCTTACTTGGCCAAGAAGGGGGCTGACGTAAATGGAGACAACCAATAAACAACTGCTCGCCGCTGAAGATGCGGCCCTGGCCACTAGTGCCCGGATCAAGTACTACGATATTGTGATTGACCACGGTCATGGCGCCGTTTTGACCGACGTCGAGGGCCACCAATACCTTGATTTACTGGCCAGCGCCAGCTCAACCAACACCGGCCATACCCACCCCAAAGTCGTGCAGGCCATTCAGCACCAAGCGGCCAAATTGATTCAATACACGCCCGCTTACTTTGCCAACACCAGCGCCGCGAAGCTCGCGCCCAAATTGGCCAGTTTGGCGCCGATCAGCGGCCCAGTGGAAATTTCATGGGGTAATTCCGGTTCGGATGCCAATGATGCGATCATTAAGTTTGCCCGCGCGGCGACCGGCCGGCAGTACGTGGTTTCCTTTACCGGGGCCTACCACGGCTCGACGTATGGCTCCATGAGTGCTTCGGCCGTCAGTTTGAATATGACCCGCAAAATGGGGCCGCTTTTGCCCGGGATGGTCAAGGTCCCCTTCCCCTCCCCGTGGCTGAAAGAAGCCGGCGAAAGTGAGGAGCACTTCGTTGACCGCTTCTTTGCCGCCTTCAAACTCCCCTTTGAAACTTACTTGCCGGCCGATGAAGTCGCCGTGATCCTAGTTGAACCAATCCAAGGGGACGGCGGGATCGCGATGATGCCCCCGGCCTTCATGACCAAAATTTATCAGTTTGCCAAGGCCCACGGGATCCTGTTTGCCATTGACGAAATCAACCAAGGTCTGGGACGGACTGGCAAATGGTGGTCAATCCAACACTTCCCAGGCATCGAACCGGACTTGATGTCCGTCGGTAAATCTTTGGCTTCGGGCTTGCCACTCAGTGCCGTTATTGGGCGCCGTGCGGTCATGGAAGCCCTCGGGGCACCGGCCCACCTCTTTACGACCGCTGGCAACCCGGTCACGACCGCCGCAGCCCTGGCTACATTAGACGTGATTGAAGAAGAAGACCTGGTCGCTCGTTCCGCCCGGTTGGGGGAACAGGCACGCCAATTCTTTACTGCCGCCCAAGCCAAGTATGACTTTATTGGTGACGTGCGCATGTATGGCCTGAACGGTGGGATTGACATTGTTGATCCCCAAACCGGTCAACCAGACCCTACCGCCACCACCAAACTGATCTACCGGGTCTTTGAACTTGGCGCGCTGATTATCAGCCTGCGGGGTAATATTCTCCGCTTCCAGCCTCCGTTAGTCATTACTGAGGATCAACTGGCGCAAGCGTTTGCGATCTTTACGCAAGCCTTTGATGAATTAGCCGCCAACAAACTGGCCTTACCGGCCGGCGCTGATCAAATTGGTTGGCAAGCGAAAAATTAACCCGAATGCTAAAAGGCGACGGACCATCAATCTTGTGATGGCACCGTCGCCTTTTTATGCTTTCACAAACACCAATTTCGTTGGGGTCGATAATACTGGTTGGTACTGAAACCCGGCCACCGCAAATTTTTTCACCCCGGCGAGCGTAGTCACCTGATGTTCAGCTAAATAACGCACCATGTTGCCCCGGGCTTGTTTGGCCTGGGTCGCCTTTTGCTTGAACTTACCAGCGTGAACTTCACCAAATAAACAGGTAACCAGCTGCCGGGCGGGGGTCAAGTAAGGTTTGATTGCCTTAGCGTACTCAACGGACGCCAAGTTTAAGACTAACTCCCCTTCTCGGTAGACCTCCTCAGCCAAACGATCACCCCAGTACTGGTACAAGTTAGCCGTTCCGGCCACTTGCGCCGCATCACTGAGGCCCAGCCGGTATGGCACAATGCCATCTAAGGGTTTCAGCACCCCGTAAAAGCCCGAGAGAATCCGCAAGTGGCGTTGAACATAGTCCCAAGCCTCATCATCAAAAACCCCCGGCCCCATTGCTTGATATTGCAAACCCGTAAAGGCTAATAGCGCCGGCGTCAACTGTTCAGTCAGGGTCATGGTGGCTAACCGGTCCACATTTTGTTGGACCAAGCGATCACTGCACTGCCAAATCGCCTTTAATTCAGCCACGGAACGTTGCTTCAAATCTGCTAAGATCACTTCAGCCTGGGGCAAAAAGACCGGTAACGATTGATACGGCAAGGCATCTGGATCACTTTTCATTTGGCGCGCCGGTGAAATAATAATCTGCATCATAAATCTCCCATCCTCATTTTCCTTAGGCTACCACACTCACAACCAAACCAAAAGGCTATTCAGTCTGCGCTGAGCGGTGGGCTTGAAAATGATAGTTAACCAAGGCGGTACCGAAGACAATCAGGGCTAAGCTAAAGGTCAGCCCAAAGTCGATTCGTCCCCCAGCGTAAGTTCGCATTGCCATGGTTCCAGTTCCTTGGTTTTCAAACAACGCCATCAATGACGCCAAGAAGACGACCCCGGTCGCCCCAGCTAGTTGTTGGAGCATGTTAAACAAAGAACTGACGTCCGCGGTATTTTGCAGTGCAACATGGGTGGATGCATTCGAAATCGTATTGGCAAAGGCCATGTTAAAACCGGCCCGCAACACGACAAACAGCAACGTCATCTTTAGCACCGTCAATTGGGCTTGACCAAAGAAAAAGCCGGCGGCTCCCAAAGTAAGCAAGCAACTGCCCCCGATGACCGGAACCGCAAAGCCCACCCGGTCGGCTAAGGCCCCCGCTAACGGTGACATCACTGCCCCCACCAGGGTCCCAGGCAAGAGAATCGCCCCAGAGATAAAGGCCGAAGCGTGCAAGGTGTACTGGGCGTAGATCGGAATCACCAGCGACAACCCAATATTGATAAATTGCAAGCAGAAGTAGGTCAGCCCATCCAGACTAACGGCCAAGTGTTGGAAAATCCGTAAATCAACCAGCGGCGTCGCGCCCCGAAAGTTCAGGTAAATAAAGAAGCCGTAGAGGACTAACGCCAGGGCTAACAGCCAATAAAAGAGCCCGGTAAAACCAAAGCGGCCAATCATCGACAGGGCGTAGATCCAAGTAAACATGGCCAACGCCAGCGCCAAGAAGCTGGCTAAGTTAAAGTGCGCGGGCTGCTTTGCCGGGATCACAGTAATAAAGCGCTGGCCCAACCAGAGGCTGATTAGCGCCACGGGCAGCACAAACCAAAAGATCGCCCGCCAGGACCACACCGTCGCCAACCAGCCCCCGTAGGTTGGTCCTAAGGCCGGAGCAAAGGAGATCACCATCCCGGCGACCCCGGTCATCGCGCCCAGCTTTTCCCGCGGCACCAAGGTGAAGATCAAGTGGAAAAACATCGGGGTACTCAAACCGGTCGCCATCGCTTGCAACAAGCGACTGACCATCAAGACCGGAAAATTCATAGCCAGAGCAGACCCGACGTCGCCCACGATAAAGAGCAGGGCCGCCACTAACTGCAGGCGCTTGGCGGGGAAGCGTTTCAACAAATAGGCCGTCGTCCCCATCATAATCGTTACCATCAAGAGGTACCCGGCCGTCAGCCACTGGGTGATATCCAATGAAATTTGAAAGACCTGCGCCAATTCCGGGTAGGTCACGTTTAAGGCGGTTTCCGCTAGGATCCCAATTAAGGTCAGCAGGGCGACCGCAAGGAGGGCCAGGTAGTCGCCCCCACGCATTCTTGCTTTGCTCATCGTTTCTCTTCCTTTCCATGCTCTATATGTAAAAAAGGCCCTGGCGTGCGCCACAGCCTTACAAAAACCTTATCTACTTTACTCGTTTCTCACCCTAAAAACAAGTCCCTTTTCATTACTGATCCGACGGCGGGCTCGGCTGCGGATCGTGCGTGGCGTGCCAGCGCTGAATGGCCTGCAACCGTTGCTTAACCTGCGCTTCCATCCCCATCGTAGTGGGGTAGTAGTAGCGGTGGCCCACCAATTGGTCTGGCATTGTCTGCATGCTCGTCAACTTATCCTTGGCCTCGTGGGCGTACTGGTAGCCGGCCCCGTAGTGCAAATCCTTCATTAATTTGGTCGGGGCGTTGCGGATCACCAACGGGACCGGTTGATTTTGCGTGGCTTTAATATCCTTGGCAACCTTGAGCGTCGCTTGGTACACCGCGTTAGACTTGGGAGCCAAGCTCAAATAGATTGCCGCTTCCGTCAGGTGAACATTGCACTCCGGCATCCCCAAAAATTGGCAGGCCTGGTAAACGTTGATCGCCAAATTCAAGGCATTCGGATCGGCTAGACCGATATCTTCACTGGCAAAGCGGACCAACCGCCGGGCCAAGTAAAGCGGATCCTCACCCCCCGCCAGCATGCGGTTGACCCAGTAAACCGCCGCATCCGCATCCGAATTGCGCATCGCCTTGTGGACGGCCGAAATTAAATTGTAGTGTTCATCACCGGTTTTATCGTAACGCAGCGGTTTGCCGGCTAAGAGCTGATCGAGCAAGCCGGCGTCAACGGTCACCTGGCCGTCGTCCTGGCGGTCACTATTTTCCACCAGCATTTCCAAGGTGTTTAAAGCAATTCGGGCATCCCCGTTGGCAAAGGCGGCAATTTGCTTCAGGAGGGCCGGCGCGATTTGGACCGGAAAGCTAAAGCCCCGCTTCAGGGCCTGGGTCAGCAAAGTTTCAATGTCCAGTGCCGTCAACTCTTTGAGGACAAAGACCCGGCAGCGCGACAGCAGGGCCGCATTAATTTCAAAGGACGGGTTCTCCGTGGTCGCCCCAATCAAAATAATGGCGCCGTTTTCCACAAAGGGCAAAAAAGCATCCTGCTGGGCCTTATTGAAACGGTGAAATTCGTCCACGAAGACGACCGTGCGCTGGCCAAAATCCCGGTTGGCCTGTGCCTGTTGCATCAACGCCTTGATGTCTTTAATCGAGGACGTCACCGCACT
>LBJMJ02800__coassemble_904_pt1 | contig 11008 bp, 10 predicted proteins | sample LBJMJ02800__metabat2_high_PE_010 | metagenome-assembled genome bin LBJMJ02800
GCCGTCAGATTCGGGCTGGTGACCTTGCCGACGGCTAACGGTTGATTGGGCACTTCCCGGTCGACCACGACCAGGGGAATCCCGGCATCAATCGCTGGTTGGTACTGGGCGAAGTCCTTGGCGCTAGGCTGGACAATAATCCCGTCGACTTGTTGGGCATACAGGCGGTTAAGCGCCCGCGCTTCGGTCGCCGTTGAATCATCGGTGTTCATCAACAACACGTCGTAGCCAGCTGGCTGCAAGACATCATAGACCCCCTTGGCCAGCATGGTTGAAAAGGGGTTCCCGACGTCCCCGACTAACAGCCCGACCAGGTGGCTTTGATCTTGGCGCATCCGCCGGGCCGATGCCGCCGGGGCGTAATTTAATTTTTTGATCGTGGCGGCCACCTTTTCCTTGGTTGCCGCACTCATTCGCTCGTAGCGGCCGTTTAAGTAGCGCGAAACGGTGGTTACCGAAACCCCGGCCTGCTTGGCTACTTCCTTAATCGTCACGTGTTGTCGCATTTTTCTTTCCCCCGCAAAGTCAATATTAATTTATGCTAACCCGTTTACCGCGAAAAGACAAGTTGGCAACGCAAAAAGGACCATCACCACCCGGGTGACAGTCCCTAGAAAAGTGTTAGAGCTTGGTGATCCTAGACAAACATCGCCATCACCATGACCGTGGCTAAGCCGGCTACGGCCAGGACACAAGTCAAGGTCGTCCACGCGATGAAGTTTTCCTTCAAGGAGAGCCCGAAGTATTCCTTGATCATCCAGAAACCGGCGTCGTTGACGTGCCCACCGAAGACGGAGCCGGCACCAACCGCCAGCACCATCAGTGCGGCCATCGAGGAGTTAGCCCCGAATTGGTGTGCCATTGGGGCGATCAGCCCGGCGGCAGTCATCGCTGACACCGTCGAGGACCCCAGGGCAATCCGCAAGATCGCCGTGATCAGCCAAGCGGCCACGATTGGTGACAGGCTGGTGTGGGCAAAGAGGTCGGAAACGTACTTGGAGATCCCCCCGTCGACGAGGACTTGCTTGAAGGCACCCCCACCCCCGATGATTAAGAGCATCATGGCAATTTGCTTCACGGAAGTGACCATGGAGTTGGAAATTTCTTCCATCTTCTTGTTCCGCATCAAGCCCATCGTGACGACAGCAAAGAGCAAGGAGATCAGCATCGCAGCATCCGGCGCCCCGACGAATTGGATGAATTCGTTGACCGGGTTGCCCTTAGGCAAGATGAAGGAGCAGATCGTGGCCACGGCGATCAAGATTACCGGCAGCATCGCCGTCAAAACCGAAATCCCAAAGCCTGGCGTTTCATCGAGTTCAAATTCCTTGTATTCCCCTAAAACAGCAATGTCCAAGTTCTTGCGGTAAACCTTTGGGTAGAGTTTGTGCAGGAAGTAGTTGTACAGCGGACCGGCCACAATGATCGTTGGAATTGCGGCGATGATCCCGAGCAAGAGCACGTGCCCCAAGTTCGCCCCCAAGATGTCGGTAATCGCCGTTGGGGCCGGGTGCGGTGGCAAGAAGGCGTGCGTGACGTTCAAAGTTGCCGCCATTGGAACCCGAGGTACATCAACGGCATGTCCATTTCCCGGGCAATAATGAAGATGATTGGCAAGACCACGACCAGCCCAACTTCAAAGAAGAGCGCCAGCCCAATGATGAAGGAAGCTAAGATCACGGCCACTTGGATCCAACGACGACCAAACTTTTGAATCAAGGTCGTGGCGATCCGGTAACCACCACCCGAGTCGGAGACCAATTGGCCCAGCATCGAACCGAACCCGAAGATCACGGCTAAGTGGCCTAATTGGCCCCCAATCCCGGTTTCAATCGTGGTTGGGATCTTGGCAATTGGAATTTGCAGCATCAAAGCGATTAAGAAGGCCGTAACCACCAGCGAAACGAAGGTGTTTAACTTCAGCTTGATGATCATAAAGATCAAGAGGGCGACCCCCAGTAAAACAATCAGTAATGGCATAATTTCACTCCTTTAGTTAGTTTCCTCAATCTTAGTGTGTGCCGGGTGCTTCTTTTTCTTGCAGTTGGGCAATCACGCCGTAAGCCGGTGAAAGCAGTTCTTCCACCTGCTTGAAGAGCGGCAGGTACTCTTGGTAGGTTGCCACCGCGGCCGCTTGGGGCTGGTAGCTTTCGACTTCGCCGATCAATTCGGTCACAGCGCTCAGGTCATCGATCAACCCGAGGCTCTTCATCGCCATCGTGATCGCCCCCAGACAACCAGATTCAAAGGACGCTGGAATGTTGACCGGGACATTTAAGATGTCAGCCATCATTTGCTTCCAGACCGCCGATTGGGCAAAGCCCCCGGTCGCCGTTACGCTGGCCGGTTCGCCAACCAGCTCCCGGACGGCGGCAAAGACCGTCGCGATGTTCATGTTGATCCCTTCCATCACCGCCCGCAGCATGTCGGCGCGGGTGTGCAATGGGGTCAAGCCGAAGAAGGAACCCCGGGCGTTGGCATCCCACAGCGGGGCCCGTTCCCCACCCAAGAAGGGGTGGAAGAGCAAGCCGTGGGCGCCAGCTGGGGCCGTTTCAATCACTTGGTTGGCCAGGTCATAGGCATCGCCGCCGTTTTGTGCCACCGCGGAATTGTCCACCAGGTGTTCAACCGCCCATTGGAAGACGTCGCCCCCGTTGTTGATCGGGCCGCCGACCACGTAGAAGCCTTCGTCGATTGCGTAACAGAAGAGCCGTTCTTGCGGATCGATCACCGGGTGATCGGTGGCGACCCGAACCGCCGCCGACGTCCCGATCGTAATCGCGACCGTGTCCTGCTTGATCGCGCCGACCCCGAGGTTGGACAAGGCCCCATCAAAGGCCCCGTAGACAAATGGCGTAGTGGCCGGAATCCCTAATTCGTCCGCCACCGCTGGGACCAACCCGACCGCTTGCGTCGTCCCGCTGACGATTTCTGGCAGCTGGGCGGCACTGACGCCGGCCAATTCCAGGGCTTGTTCATCCCAATCACTGGTGTGGAGGTTAAACAAGCCGGTACATGACGCGATCGAAATGTCGACCTTGAAAGTGTGGAAGAGTTCCCAGAATAAGTAGGACTTAATGTCGGCCACGTAGGCGGCTTTGGCCATCAGCGCGGGGTGATTTTCATTCAGCCAAATCAACTTGGTAAATGGTGACATCGGGTGCAGAGGCGTCCCGGTGTGGGAGAACAAGGTCTTGGCGACCAAGTGCCGCCGCATCCGTTCAGCGACCCCGCGGGCGCGGGTATCGGCCCAAGTAATCGACCGGGTCAGCGGTTGGTGCTGATCGTCCAACAAGATGACACTTTGATTGGCACTAGAGAAAGCAACCGCTAACAATTTTCCCTGGCTTAAATCGGCCGCGGCGGCGGCTTGTTTAATCACCGTCTTCACGGCGGTCACGATCGCAGCCGGATCTTGCTCCGCCATCCCGCTGGCGTCCCGGTAGAGGGTGTAGCCGGCTTTGAAACTGTCTAAGACCTGCGCGTGCTGGTCGTATAACACTGCTTTCGTCGACGTGGTCCCCACGTCAACCCCAATCAAGTAATCCATCTTTCTTCTCCTTCGAAACCGTTTTCAGTTTATCGATACACCAAGTATAATATGCCACCTTGGTAGCGGTGTCAACACTTTGGGACAAATTAGTGTAACGTTTTCCTAAAACGCTTTCTCCAATCCCCTGGCGCCCAAGGGATTCCGGAAATTAAAAAAATCGCCAGCTCCTCACTGACGATTTAAACTAAGACAGATTAATTCATTTGTTTGGGTGGATATTCACCTTGACTACTTCGCCACTGACGACCGTCCGCGGCCCCGTTGGCGTTGCGACCACCAAGGCGCCATGCTCATCAATCGCCACCGCTGCGCCGGTAATCGTCTCGTGGTGCCCCTGCAGCTCAACTTCTTTGCCCAAGACCAAGGAATGCTGGCGGTAAGCCGGCAAAAAGGCCCCGGTCTGGTAATCACCGACCCGCTGGATGATTGCATCCAACAGGGCCGCGGCCAACTGATTGCGATCAACTTTCTCGCCTGGCCCAAGTGCCCCAGCTTTAGCCGTCAAATCAGCCGGAAAAGCGTCGCCGGTCAGATTCATCCCGCAGCCAATCACGACCGTCTGGGCGGTTTGGGTTTCTAAATCCATCATCGTCTCGGTCAAAATCCCGACCGCTTTTTTTCCGTTACAATAAACGTCATTCACCCACTTCAGGCTCAACGCAGCTTGGGGATAAAATTGCTGCAAGACCGTCCGGACGGCTTCGGCAATCCCCGTGGTCAACAAGCCCGGGTGCAAGAGGGGCTGAGGCAGCCGGCAGGCCAAGCTAAAGTATAAGCCCCGCTGGGCCGGCGAATAAAACGCCCGCCCCCGCCGGCCGTAACCAGCGGTCTGCTCTTCGGCTAACCAAACCCGGGGCGTCGTCAACGTATGCCGGCTCAAATAATTTTTCGCCTCATCCTGCGTCGACGGGGTCGTCGTCAGCACGGTAATCGCCCCCTTGAATTGGCGACAGGCATGCTCAATCACCGGGGCAGCCAACTGCGCCGTCCCTTGGTAGCAATAGCCCTTGGCGGCCTGGCCCTGAATTTGAAAGCCGGCCTGGCGCAAGGCTTGAATCGCCTTCCAGATACTTTCCCGGCTGAGATTAAGCTGGTCCGCCAGCGCCTGGCCGGTCACAAAGGTCCCCGCGTGGTGCAGTAAGTAGGCCAGCACTTGTTCTTTGGTCGATTGCATTTTTTGTCCCCCATCCCATTTGCTGGCTCTAGTCTACCACAGGCTTAACGCACCGCCCAAATTTTCCGCAGGCGCCGGGCCACGGTCACGCTCAAAATGGCCTTGAGCACATCCCCCGGTAAAAAGACCAACTCGGCTACCAGGGCCTGACCGAAACCAAAGTGGAAGAAGGTGGCTAACCAAACCACTTCGGCTAAGTTAATCAGCCCCACCCCAAAGACGAGGACGACCAGCCATTCCCGCCACCACGTCGCCGTAAACCAGGCGTGCTGCAGGGTCAAGCCAATCGCCAGCGGTGCCACGGCCCACGCCAATAAAGCGCCCCCGGTCGGCCCGAAGAGACTGGCCATTCCCCCGTGACCACCGGATAAGAAGGGAAAGCCCAGCGCCACCAAAACCAAAAACAAGCCCGCCGCAAGGGTGCCTTGCTTGGCCCCCAAGACTTCTCCGGCCAACATGATCCCAAAGTTTTGTAAGACAATTGGGACCGGCAAAAAGCCGACCGGAAGCCCCGGAAACAGGCCTAACACAATAATCACGGCCAACATCAGGGCCGTTCGGGTAAGTTCTTTAATTGCCATTGATTGCATCATTAAAATTCCTCTCTTTCTTATGTAACCCTATCTTATCATAATGGGTTACAAGATGGATAAAAAAGAAGGCTGGCTCCCCAGCCCCAGCGTTAAATTAAGTGGACGCCCTTATCAACGTAAATGACGTCCCCAACGAGCCCCGTTGACAGATCACTCATCAAGAAGGCACAGGTCCCCCCGATTTCGGCCAGGGTGACACTCTTGCCATCCGCGGTCCGTTCTTGGGAAACCTTCAAGAGGTCGCTGTGGCCCCTGATCCCCGTCACCGCCAAGGTCTTCATGGCGCCGGCCGAAATCGCATTGACCCGGATCCCGGTGGTACCCAAATCGCGCGCCAAGTAGCGCACGTTGGCTTCCAAGGCCGCCTTGGCCACCCCCATCACATTGTAATTCGGGATCGCCCGCTCGGAGCCAAAGTAAGTCAAGGTCACGACACTGGCCGGATTCTTTAATAAGGCCTGCTGTTCAGCTTCCTTCATCACGGCCAACAGGGAGTAGGCCGACACATCTTGGGCCAGGGCATAGCCCGCCCGGGTAACGTTGGTAATTGAGCCCCCCAGTTCCTCTTTTTTGGCGTAGGCAATCGCGTGCACCAGCCCGTCCAGCTGGCCAAAGCGGGCCTTGATCGTGGCAAAGGCGGTTTGAATACTTTCATCGCTGGCGACATCACATTCAACTAAACGCGTATCATCAGTCACCAGCTTCGCCACACTCTTCTTCATGCGTTCGTTTTGGTAGGTGTAGATCAATTCCGCCCCTTGTTCAGCCATCACCTGGGCACACCCCCAGGCAATCGAGCGCTGGTTGGCGACCCCCATTACCAAAATCTTCTTTCCCGTTAATAACTTTCCCATTTTTCTTTCACCCCTTCAAGTTAAACTTAACTGCATTAAAATTGTCGGTAGCGTTGCTGCCGCTTGGCCAGTAAGGCCGGGACGGTCAGTTGCTGTAAAGCTTGCAAACGTGGTGCGATCACTTTGTCAATGGCGGCAATGACTTTTTGGTGGTCGCGCGGTTCGGGAATAATCCCTTCAATTATCCCTGCTTGCTTAAGGGCGGTTGGCGTCAGCTGCATTAGTTCCGCCGCTTGCGGCGCCTTGCGACTATCCTTCCACAAAATCGAAGCAAAGCCTTCCGGCGACAAGATCGAATAGGTACTGTGTGCCAGCATCCAGACTTCATCGCCCCCGGCCAGCGCCAAGGCCCCGCCACTGCCGCCTTCCCCAAAGATCACGGTCAGCACCGGCACTGGTAATTGACTGAGCGTCAATAGATTTTGGGCGATCGCCGCCCCCTGGCCATTTTCTTCGGCCGTTTGGCCCGGGTAAGCGCCCGGGGTATTGACCAAACACAGGACCGGGCGGTGGAAATGCGCCGCCTGCTCCATTAAACGCCGGGCCTTGCGATACCCCCCAGGGCTAGGACAGCCAAAGTGGGTCGCCATTTTTTCTTCCGGCGTGGCACCCCGGTTGGTCGCGATTACCGTGAACGGTTGCCCATGAAACCGCCCGATCCCACCAATGATGGCGGGGTCATCACTGCCCAAGCGGTCACCATGGAGTTCAAAAAAGTCCGTTACCAAGCCGTTAATCAACTCCGGTCCCGTGACTTTCTGGTCACTGCGGGCGGCTTTGACCACCTCAGCAGCTGTCATTGTTTGCGTCATCTTGGCGTCCCCCCATCTTCAGTAATTGCACCAGAACGGTGCGCTGCTTGGCCCGCGGGACGATTTGATCAATAAAACCGTGGCGCAGGACATTTTCGGCTTGTTGCAAGTCGTGGGCAATTTGCTCATGGGTGGTTTGTTCAATCACCCGCCGGCCGGCAAAGCCGACCAGTGACCGCGGTTCGGCCAGGGTAAGATCGGCTTCCATCGCAAAACTAGCCGTCACCCCACCGGTCGTCGGGTCGGTTAAAACGACAATCGACAGTAACCCGGCCGCGTGGTGCTGAGCCAAGGCCCCGGCCACCTTTTGCATCTGCATCAGGGAATGAATCCCTTCTTGCATCCGGGCGCCCCCCGAGGCGGTGTAGATCACCACGGGCTGCCGCTGGGCCGTCGCTCGCTCGATCAAGCGGGTCAATTTTTCGCCGGTGACCGTGCCCAGCGAGCCCATGATAAAGGTCGGATCCATGATCGCTAAATAAAAGGTCGTATCTGCAATCGTCGCTTGCCCCGTCCAAACCGCATCATTCAACCCGGTGCGCGCTTGCGCTTGGGCGAGCTTAGCCGGATAGCCCGGAAAAGCCAACGGATCCTTGGTCTGTAAGTCCTGATCAAAGGGCACCGCCGCATCGACCAACCACGCTAACCGGGCGGCCGCGGCCAGGCGGAAACCGTACTCACACTGCGGACAAGTTTGGTACTGATCCATTTGGGCAGCCGCAAAAACGGTTTGGCACCGCGGGCAGCGCCGGTAGATCCCCTCCGGGACCCGTTCGTCGGCTTGGGGATCGACTTTGACGACCCGCTCACTTAAGGTATTGGCTTTTTCATAGAGCTTCATCGTTTTCCTCCTTCCAAGCCGGCAGGACCGTTTGTTCCAAGAAATTAGTGGTGGCTTGGCCACTTAGCCAGCCCGCATTTTGTAAAATCGCCAAGTGGAAGGCCTGGTTGGTCGCCACCCCGCTAATCACCATTTCCTGCAACAAGCGCCGCATCTTGGCAACCGCCGCGGTACGGTCTTCACCATAGGCGACGACCTTGGCAATCATCGAATCGTAATACGGACTGATCATCGCCCCCGGGTAAAGGGCGGTATCGATCCGGGTCCCTAAGTTGCCGACCGGCAAATAGAGGTCCTCAACAACCCCCGTGCTCGGCCGAAAGTGATGACGGACGTCTTCGGCGTTGATCCGGCATTCAAGCGCGTGCCCTTGCATTTGCACCTGGGCTTGGCGCACCGGCAAATCAGCCCCGGCGGCGACTTGAACCTGCATTTTCACCAAATCCAGGCCGGTCACCATTTCCGTAATCGTGTGTTCTACTTGGATTCGGGTATTCATTTCCATAAAGTAAAAATGATGGGCCCGATCCATCAGAAATTCCAGCGTCCCGGTATTAACATAATCCAAGGCCGTGACGGCTTTCACGGCCAGCTCGCCCAGGGCTTGGCGTTGGGCGGGCGTCACCAGCTGACACGGACTTTCTTCAATCACCTTTTGCTTATTGCGCTGGACCGAACAATCCCGTTCCGGAAAGTAGAGGACGTGGCCCGCTTGATCCCGAAAGACCTGGACTTCAATGTGTTTAACGTCGGTCATGATCTTTTCCAAATACATCCGGTCATCCCCAAAGGAAACCCGCGCTTCTTGCTGGGCCTGGGCAAAGACTTCCTGGAGCTCGGCTGGGGAGGCAACCCGGCGAATCCCCTTGCCCCCGCCACCGGCCGCCGCTTTCAGCAGGACCGGATAGCCGAGCTGTTTGGCAATCAAATGGGCATCCGTCACGCGGTTAACGTAACCATCACTGCCGGGAATCACCGGGACCCCGGCTTTTTTCATCTGTTCACGGGCGTGTTCTTTATTCCCCATCAGATCAATTGTCGCCGGGCGCGGCCCAATAAAGGTGATCCCGCAAGCTTCGCACAAGCGGGCAAATTCCGCATTCTCCGAGAGAAAACCATAGCCGGGGTGGATCGCTTCAGCGCCCGTCCCCACGGCCGCGGCCAGGATATTTTTCATGTTCAAGTAGGAATCCTTGGTCCGTGGTCCTCCCACACAAACCGCTTCATCCGCCAATTGTACGTGCAGACTATCGCGATCCGCAGTTGAATAAATCGCCACGGCCGTGATTCCCATTTCCTTTAAGGTCCGGATGATGCGGACCGCGATTTCACCCCGGTTCGCCACTAATACCTTCTTAAACATGCCGTTCACCTACCCAATCATAAAGGTTAGTTCTGCCGTGCAAGCCCGCTGGCCGTCGACGGTCGCGACTCCTTTGCCGACCCCAATGTGGCCTTTGACTTTTTCCAATTCTACTTTTAAGCTCATTTGATCCCCGGGGCGCACCACGCGGCGAAATTCCGCGCTCTTAATTCCCCCGAAATAGGCGGTTTTGCCCTTAAATTCCGGTTGGCTGAGCAGGGCCACCGCCCCAGTCTGGGCCAAAGACTCCACGATTAACGCCCCGGGCAAGACCGGGTTGTGGGGGAAATGGCCGTTAAAGACTTCCTCATTGACGGTCACGTTCCGCTTGGCAAGCGCCATTTTCCCGGGAATGACTTGATCAACGTGGTCAATCAATAACATTGGGTACCGGTGGGGCAAAATGGCTTGAATTTGGTTGACATCTAAATCTGTTAACATCGCTTTTTTCACCCTTTACTTATTCAACCGTAAACAGTGGCTGATCAACTTCCACCAACTGTTCGTCTTCGACTAGCACTGCTTTGACGGTGCCGGCGACCTGGCTTTTGACCTCGGTCATCATCTTCATCGCTTCAATCACGCACACCACGTCGCCTGCATTTACCTGCTGGCCGACTTGGAGGTACGGCTTAGCGCCCGGTTTGGGCTGCAAATAGACCGTTCCCACTAACGGCGCTTTAATCGTTTGCGTCTCAGCCGCCGCTTGGAGGGCGGCTGGGGCGGGCGCAGGGGCCGCCGATGCTGGACTTGGCGGGGCTTCAACCGGCGCCGGACTGACCCTAGCGGCCCGATTCTTGCTTAAGCGCAAGTGAAAATCGCCATCCGTCAGTTCCAATTCGCGGGCAGTGGAATCTTCAAATTGTTCCATTAACTTTTGGACCGCAGTTAGTTCCATTTTCATCCCTCCCAACGTTTAAAGGCGATAACGGCATTGTGACCACCAAAGCCAAAGGAGTTGCTCAAGGCATAGCGACTCGGGTGGTGTTGGTTATGGGTCGTGACCAAGGTAACCGGGCAGGCCGGATCTTGGTGTTGGCAACCAACGTTAGGCGGCAAAATGCCCTTTTGCAAAGCGGCCGCCGTAATCACGGCTTCAACCGCCCCGGCCGCGCCCAACAGGTGGCCGGTCATCCCCTTGGTCGAGCTGACCAAGACGTCATGGTCGCCAAAGACCTGCCGAATGGCTTGGGCTTCACCAGCATCGTTGGCGGCCGTCGCCGTCCCGTGGGCATTGATGTAATCAATGTCTTCAGGGGTCAGCCCGGCTTCTTGCATGGCCAAGGTCATCGCCCGGGCGGCTTGGGTTCCGGCTGGATCTGGCGAAGTGATGTGGTAGGCATCCGAGGTCGTCCCGTAGCCGACAACTTCCCCTAAAATCTGCGCTCCCCGGGCTTGGGCGTGATCCAAGGCTTCCAGGACCAACGTCCCCGCCCCTTCACCAAGGACAAACCCATTGCGCGCCTGGTCAAACGGCCGCGACGCCTGGGTCGGGTCGCTGGTCGGCGAGAGCGCCGTCAAGGCCGCAAAGCCCGCAATCCCGATTTCATTGACGGAGGCTTCGGCCCCACCGGTGATCATAACTTGGGCGCGCCCTTCCTTAATGTGTCGGAAGGCTTCCCCAATCGAATTGGTAGCACTGGCACACGCGGTCACGATTGACGTACTGATGTTTTGGGCTTGAAAGCGAATCGAGAGGTTCCCGGCCGCCATGTTGGCAATCGCCATCGGAACAAACATGGGCGACACCCGCTTGGGCCCCTTTTCGTGCATCTTGATAATTTGGTCTTGAATCGTGGTTAAGCCCCCAATCCCCGA
>LBJMJ02800__coassemble_924_pt1 | contig 10604 bp, 10 predicted proteins | sample LBJMJ02800__metabat2_high_PE_010 | metagenome-assembled genome bin LBJMJ02800
AAAGTGGTTTGCCGCAAGCGGGCGTAGAAGACTTGCAGGTGGACTTCCCCCCACGGGTAGGGGTGGACAATGGTGGGCAGGACCCGTTCGCCAATTACGGCCGCGACCCCGAGTTCCTCTTTAATTTCGCGTTGTAAGGTTTCCCGGGGATCTTCACCGGAATGAATTTTGCCGCCGGGGAATTCCCACGCCCCTTCGCCAAGGCGGCCGCTGGCACGTTGACCGGCTAAGATTTGGTCGTGATTGACGATCACCGCGGCCGCAACGTGGATTTGTTTCATCAGGTATCCCTTCTTTTCTCAATTTTCTTTAATGATAGCAGAAAATGTGGGGGATGTTAACGGTGTGGGGGCAGCGTAGTTCCCTAGTCAGGTCGGGGCGAGGACTGCAAATCATAAAATTAAAAATTTCTAATTAACTAGTTGACGAGGAGCGAGAATCATGGTTTAATAACCACAACTTGATTAAACCTTTCTAATGATTCACTGGAACCCCAGTAGCAAGCGCGTTCCCTGGCCCAGAGAGTCAGCAAAGCTGGAAGCTGACCCACAGCGTGGTTGCGAATTACACTCCAAACCCAAAATGAATCACGCTGGCCTCCGATACGGCCAAGAGGTGCATACACGCATGAAGCTGGGTGGTACCACGGAATCATTTCGTCCCGCGTCTGAATTATCAGGCGCGGGCTTTTTGTTTTGAGGGGGGAGAAAAATGCGGTTAAATTGGTACGGTCGCTTTGGTTATTGTGGGACGGATCCTTATTCTGCCGCGGGGCAAAGTTTGATCACGCACGTTACCAAAGAGGAGATAAACAATGAAAAAATCAATTCGCCGGTCGGAACCGGTCTTTAGCTTATGGGAAAGTTTATTGGTCTTGGCAGGAATTTTAGGCTTGTTGGGCTTTTTAATCATCATCGAACACCAAGAACCCCAAGCGCCATTATTGATCGCCTTTGTGCTGTTAATGGTTTACGGTCGCTTGCGGGGCTTTAGTTGGAATACGATTATGGCCGGGGTCCGGACGGGGCTGCGGGCTGGGGTCGATCCGCTGGTAATTTTCCTAACGATTGGGGTCTTGATTGCGACCTGGATTTTTTCGGGGACGATTCCGACCATCATGTACGTTGGCTTTCAATTGATCTCGGTCAAGTTCTTTTTACCCACGGTCTTTCTGGTTTGTACCCTGGTGGCAATTGCCTGTGGGAGTTCGTTTACCAGTGTCTCCACGATGGGCATTGCCTTCATCGGGATTGGGGCCACTTTGCATATCAATCCCGGACTGACGGCCGGGGCGATTGTCTCGGGGGCCTTTTGTGGGGCCAATATTTCGCCCTTGTCCAGTACTACGAATCTGGCGGCTTCTACGGGCCAAATTGACATCTACAAGCACATTAAAGCCCTGCTGTGGACGGACTTGCCAGCGTGGTTTTTATCGTTGGTCTTCTTTACGGTTATGGGATTGAATGCGCGGTCGGCCAGTTTGGCGGCGATTGAAAAGATGATGGCGGGATTAAAAGCCGGCTTTTGGATTTCGCCGGTGACCCTGCTGCCGGTCTTGTTATTAGTCGGCCTGGCCTTTTTCAAGGTCCCGGCCTTGCCGTCGTTGGGGTTGGGGGCCTTGTTTGCTACCGCCTTGGGCTGGTTGCACCACCCTACGCTGACGATCAATCAAATCAGCGCCTTGATTATGAATGGCTACGTGGCTCACACCCCCAACAAGGTCATTAATGCTTTGCTGTCGAAGGGGGGCATCAGCAGTATGTTGACGTCTGAAGCCTTGATCATCTTTGCCTTGACTTTGGGCGGTTTGCTGATTGAATTTAAGATCATCCGGGTCATTATTGAAAAGGTGGAACAAATCGTCAAGGGGGCTGGCGGCTTAACGGTGGCCACGGCCTTGACGGCAATTGGGGTCAACCTGCTGGTGGGTGAACACTACCTGGCGATTATCTTGCCCGGGGAATCATTTAAAGAATCCTTTGATCACCACCACTTGCCGCGCCAGTGCATGACCCGGATTCTAAACGATGCGGGGGCGGCCGTTAATGCGATCGTGCCGTGGAGTGTGTCCGGGGTCTTTATTGCCACGACCTTGCAGGTCTCCACCCTGGCCTACATTCCCTTTGCCGTCTTCCCGACCTTGGTCACGATCTCGTGTATCATTGCTGGTTTTTCGACCCGGGCCTCGCAGGCCACGAGCCGGGATGAATTGGTCTTTAATTAAGTTTCGGATGAGGACGAGCGGTCTGGTCGGGCCGCTCTTTTTGGTGGGCGCAAAATTAAATTTTGCAAAAATTCTGAGCAGATCGTTTTTAGAAAACGTTTTCTTTGGGTAAAATCAATAATTGGTAGGGAGGATAAAGCTTGATTTACCAGTAATTTGCTAAGCGTTAACCAAATTGGACCGTATCAATTTTCAAAAAGGTTGACTTTTTCGCAAAATGCTTTATCATGATAATCGTAAATTGATTCCGATTTACGATGCGTTATATTAAGTCAAACACGTAGTTATTTCTTTACTTAAAAAGGAGTGTAAATTTAATGGCAGTAGATTACGATTCCAAGGCATACTTGGAAAATGTTGATGCTTACTGGCGTGCTGCTAACTACCTTTCAGTAGGTACGCTGTTCCTGATGAACAACCCACTGTTGCGTCGGGACTTGAAGGCAGAAGACGTTAAGCCAAAGCCAATTGGTCACTGGGGGACGATTGTTCCACAAAACTTCATCTACGCTCACTTGAACCGGGTTATCAAGAAGTACGGCGTTAAGATGTTCTACATCGAAGGTTCCGGTCACGGTGGTCAAGTGATGGTTAACAACTCATACCTTGACGGTTCCTACACGGAAATCTACCCAGAAATTACCCAAGACGAAGCCGGGATGGCTAAGCTGTTCAAGCACTTCTCCTTCCCAGGTGGGACTGCTTCTCACGCGGCACCTGAAACGCCAGGTTCACTGCACGAAGGTGGGGAACTGGGTTACGCCCTCTCACACGGGGTGGGTGCGATCTTAGACAACCCAGACCAAATCGCTGCTGTTGAAATCGGGGACGGGGAATTCGAAACTGGCCCACTGGCTGCTTCATGGTTCTCTAACCGGTTCATCAACCCAGTTACTGACGGGGCGGTATTGCCAATCCTGCAAGTTAACGGGTTCAAGATTTCTAACCCAACGATGATTTCCCGGATGAGCGACGAAGAAGTTACGAAGTACTTCGAAGGGCTCGGCTGGAAGCCATACTTTGTTTCTGCTTACAAGGATGGCGAATTCGATGGCTTGAAGGACCACATGGAAGTTCACGCGGAAATGGCTAAGGTCATGGACGAAGCGATCGAAGAAATCCAAGCAATCCAAAAGAAGGCTCGTGAAGACAACGATGGTTCAATGGCTCAATGGCCAGTTATCATCTTCCGGGTACCGAAGGGTTGGACTGGCCCAACCAAGGACTTGGATGGTAACCCAATCGAAAACTCCTTCCGTGCTCACCAAATTCCAATTCCGGTTGCCCAAGACGCAATGGAACACAAGGACATGTTGGTTGACTGGATGAAGTCCTACAAGCCAGAAGAACTCTTCGACGAAACTGGTTACCCAGTTGACGCCGTACGGGCTAACGTGCCAGCTGCTGAATTGCGGATGGCTATCAACCCTGAAACCAACGGTGGGGCAAACCAAAAGGCCCTGCGCATGCCAAACTACCGTGACTTCGCCGTTGAAGTACGCGATGGGAACATGCACCAAGACATGATCGAATGGGGTAAGTACATCGCTAAGATGATGGAACTGAACCCGAACAACTTCCGTGGGTTCGGTCCTGACGAATCCAAGTCCAACCGGCTTTACGCTGCCTTGGATGGTTCCAAGCGGACTTGGACGGCCGATGTTCACGAACCAAACGACGAAGACCTCGCCGTAAACGGTCGGATCATCGACTCACAATTGTCTGAACACCAAGCAGAAGGGTTCTTGGAAGGTTACACCCTGACTGGTCGTCACGGTTACTTTGCTACTTACGAATCCTTCGGTCGGGTAGTTGACTCCATGCTGACGCAACACATGAAGTGGATGCGCAAGGCTAAGGAACAATACTGGCGTAACGATTACCCAGCCTTGACGTTCGTTGATACTTCCACGGTCTTCCAACAAGACCACAACGGTTACACGCACCAAGATCCAGGTCTGTTGACGCACCTTTACGAAAAGGAACGTCCAGACATGATCGGTGAATACTTGCCAGCTGACACCAACACCCTGTTGGCCGTATCTGACAAGATCTTCCGTGAAAAGGAAAAGATCAACGTGCTGGTTACTTCCAAGCACCCACGTCAACAATGGTTCTCCATTGACGAAGCTACTGAATTGGTTGCTAACGGGCTGGGCTACGTTGACTGGGCATCTACGGACCAAGGTGAAGAACCAGATGTTGTCTTTGCTGCTTCTGGTACGGAACCAACTGAAGAAGTCTTCGCTGCAGTTGAACTGCTGCACGACGCCTTCCCAGAACTGAAGATCCGGGTAATCAACGTGGTTGACGTAATGAAGTTGATGACGTTAGACAAGAACCCTGAAGGGATGTCTGACGCTGACTTCGACCGTTACTTCACGGCTGACAAGCCAGTTGTCTTTGCATGGCACGGCTTCCGTGACATGGTTCAAAGCCTCTTCTTCCCACGTCACAACCGCAACGTTCACATCCACAGCTACATCGAAAACGGGGACATCACGACTCCATTCGACATGCGGGTATTGAACGAACTTGACCGTTACCACCTGGCTAAGGATGCAATCTTGAGCGTGGCTGGTTACGAACAAAAGGGTGCGGCCTTCGCCCAAAAGATGGATGACATGGTGGCTAAGCACAACCACTACATCCGGACTTACGGCGATGACATGCCTGAAGTTAAGGACTGGACTTGGAAGGGTCTTAAGTAATAACTACTGACAAACGCGTCATAAATTAAATGAAAAAGGGAATGGTGATGGATGTCGCCATTCCCTTTTTTGCAATCAAAATCATTGTCTGCTGAGGCAAAAATGAGTACAATCTAAGCAATTATTGAGCGGATTATGAGGCGGTGAAATGCAAAAAGGGTTGATCATTGGGGCAACGGACAACTTAGGACGCGTAGTGACGCAGACGCTCTTGGGGCGGACGACCGCGCACTTAACCTTATTTGCGCGCCACGTTGACCGGTGGCGGGTCGTCGAAAAAGACCGGGTCACTTTGGTTAAGGGCGACGTCTTGGATGAGGCGCAATTAAGCCAGGCCATGGCGGGCCAAGACTTTGTCTTCGTAGCGTTGCGGGGTGATTTACCCGCTTATGTCCAAGCCATTTTGTCGGCGATGCAAAAGGCCGGGGTGACGCGGGTGATTTTTATTGCGGCGATGGGGATTTATAATGAAGTGGCGGACGATGCCGCCGCCAATCTGCAGCAAAATGTTGCGTTGGCGCCGTACCGGGCGGCGGCTGATTTGATTGAACGGGCGCCTGGCGTCACGTACACGATCATTCGACCAGGGTGGTTTACCCAAGGCCCCGTGGCGTATGAATTAACGCGCAAGGGGGAAGCCGTTGGCGGTCACCAGGTTTCCCTGGCCAGCGTGGCCGATCTAGTCCGGCGTTTGGTCACGGAACCAAAGTTTGGCCACAATGCCAATTTTGGGATCCATACGCCGCTGATAAAAAGATGAGAAAAGCTTGACAAGAACGCTGACTTTTTGTAAGATTTAAGACAATTAAATGAGATAACGATGAGAGATGAGTAACGCGGTTGAGTTGCGCAGCGAGCTGACGGATGGTGGAAGTCAGTCAAGGAGGCCGGGTGAAGATGGTCTCGACCAATCAAGTACGGGTGAGCAAGTGGTGAGCCCAAGCCGGTGTGACTACCGATACCAGGTCACCCTGTAAGTTTGAGCAGGGAAAGAGGGCCCAGGCGGGCTGAAATTGGGTGGTAACACGCGGCAGCGTCCCTAGAAGTACATTAGTATTTCTAGGGGCGTTTTTTGCTTGGTGGCATCGTTGGGGATTAAGGAGGAACTTTAAATGCGCAAGAAAAAACGGCAACGGCGATTATGGGCCTTAATCATTGCCTTGGTCATCATCCTCGGGGGCCTCGGGGCTTATTTCTATCACCAGGTCACAACGCCGAAAACGACGACGGTCAAACTGGGCTTAGTGGGAACTGATTCGGAACCAGTCTGGAACAATGTGAAGCACCGCTTGGCCAAACAAGGCATTAAGTTGGAATACGTGACCTTTAACGACTATGTTCAACCAGACGTCGCCTTAAAGGACGGCCAGATTGACATGCACTCGTGCTTGACGCGGTACTACTTTGAGGCGTACAACAAGAAGGAAAACGCCCACTTAAAGGCGATTGGCAATACCGTCATTTCCCCATTGGGCCTGTACTCATTGAAGTACCACTCCTTGGCCGCCTTGCCTGATGGGGCGACGATTGCGATTCCTAATGAACCGACGACCCTCGGCCGGGGCTTAAACTTACTACAGTCGGCGGGCCTCCTGAAGGTGAAGGGTGACGCAGGGATCAAGCCCTCGTTAAATGACATTACCAGCAACCCTAAGCACCTGAAGTTTAAGGAAGTCGACCCGGCTACGACGGCGCGGGCTTTGAAATCGGTCGATGCGTCGATCATTAACGGGAATTACGCGGAAGCCGCTAAGTTGAATCCGAAGCAGCAGGCCATTTACTTGGAACCGGTGAACAAGTCGACCAAACCGTACGTTAACATTATTGCGGTGCGGGAAAAGGACCAGGATAACCCGGTCTACCAAAAGATTGTCAAAGCCTACCAAACGGAGGCAACCAAGCGAGCAATCGAAAAAACTTACCACGGCTACCAAGTGGCGGCGTGGCCAAAGTTTGGGCGCAACTAAGGGGTTTTTAGCGGGAGCAACAATTTTTTAAGCAATGCTAATTTGAAAGGCAGGTTATCAAGATGAGTTTAGAAACGGCGATTTTTGCGGGTGGTTGTTTTTGGTGCATGGTCCAACCCTTCGATACCTATCCCGGGATTGAAAAGGTGGAATCTGGTTATACGGGCGGTCACGTGCCCAACCCGACCTACGAAGAAGTTTGCACCGGCACGACCGGCCATACCGAGGCGGTGCGGATTACCTTTGATCCCGCCCAAGTTTCCTACCAGGAATTAGTCGAAATTTACTGGCACCAAACGGACCCGACCGATGCCAGCGGCCAATTTCAAGACCGGGGGGATAATTACCGGCCGGTGATTTTTGTTAAGGACGAAGAGCAACGGCGGATTGCCCAAGCTTCCAAGGCGGCCTTGCAGGCTAGCGGCGAATTTGGCGATGACCCCATCGTCACCCAGATTGAAGACGCCCAACCGTTTTATGTGGCCGAAGATTATCACCAGGACTTTTATAAGAAGAATCCGGCTCGCTTCGCCTTAGAAGAAGCTGGTGGCCGGGCCCAATTCATCGCCCAGCACTGGGGCAATGATCAAGCTAAATAAGCAACAAAAAAACAGTGACCCGGACGTCACTGTTTTTTGTTGCGTTAAATGCGAACGGTTAAGACATCGCACGGAGCAAAGCGTTGCACATAGGCGGTAACCGAGCCGACCAGGACCCGTTCCAGGGCGGTCAAGCCGGTCCGCCCCATAACGATTAAATCGGGCTGGTGATCCAAGGGGAAGTCTTTGGCAATGACTTGCTTGGGATTACCAAAGCGGACGTGAATGTCCACGGACTTTACGCCGGCTTGTAAGGCTTCTTCCTTTAAATCGCGCAGGCGGGCCGTGACCAATTGAACCAAATCAAAGGTTTGGTCTTCACTTAACGCGAGAATATCGGCGTAACCATCCGCCAGTTGGTTGACCTGGGCGACATTTAAAATATCAAGGTGGGCATCATTTAACCGGGCGACTTGAATCGCGGTTTCCATGACCTTGGGGGTCGCTTTAGAGCCGTCAATTGGGACTAAGATTCGTTTGTAGGAATTACTGAGCATAATAATTTCCTCCCCTGTTTTGCTACCTTTATTATAGCAAAATTGTACATTCGGCGGTGAGTCTAGTAGAATGAGAAAAAAACGAAAATAAAGGACGGAGAAAAGTGAAGACAAACGAAAATACGCTGAAGGTGATCGGTGCGGCGACGCTGGCGGGGCTGGCCACGATCATCGTTGAGCTGTTTATGTACCACCAGGTCGGGGTGAGTTTAACCAGTGGGACCGTCTGGGGACGGATCGCCTTTATGGTGGTTTTGGTGGGGCTCATTATTGGCTTGGCCCTGGCCGACTGGCGCTTTGATGGCTACGTTACGATTGTCGGCATGTTGCTGTGTGCCTTGGCCAATTTTGGCGGTTTCAGCCAGGTCACTGACCGCTTGAGCCCGGGGGGCCTGGCGATCCAATTGATAGCGATCGTCGGCTTTTTAGCTAGCTTGGCTGGTGTTTGGTACGGGATTATCCAACGCAAGAATTATACCGCGCGGAAATTAAAGGAACGATTGAAATGAAGTTAACGAAGGATCAATATTTAGCACAACTAGAAACCCATCTGCAAAGTCAACAGGAAGCCACCACGGGCGCCAAAGTCCAACAGCCTGCGACTTTAAAGCGGGGGCTGAGTTTTGTTTTGGACCAGCTCAACAGTGGCTACTTAGGCCAGTACGAGTGGAGCGTGCGCTTGCGCAAGGGGACGCCGGTCAGCATTCGCTTAGAAATGAATCTGATCAACGTGCCGGTTAAGGATGCCGCCCGCTTGGATGGCAAGTTGTTGGAAAACGAGCCCACCTACGGCGTCAACTTATACATGGTCGCGGAAGGCGACGAACTGAATAAGTCCGGCCTGCGGATTGATTTGTTGGCCGATGAGGCACAATTAGCGACCGCCAGTCCGGCTGCTTTGGTGAAGGGCTTGCAAGAGTGGGTCGCCGCGCAATTAGCGCAAACGATGGAAAATCGCACGGCGGAATAATTTTAAGCGAAAGGTGGGGAGGAGATAACTGTTAATAAAAATGTCGAATAATGTTGAATAACCTTCCCGAATGTCTATGAGAAAGACAAAATGTGGCATGAGTATTCGGGGACTAGCTAACAGAAATTTATCATCGTCATGCCAGCGAAAAACTTGCTAAACAAAATGAACAGTGAGATGATTGAAGCGTTAACAATGCGATTTCTTGATCGTTTTGTTAGATCTTTATCGCTCACACGTATCTAAGTTGGCTGTTTGAGAGGTGGGGACGGTGATGTTGCGCACGCAAAAGGTGAAGTTATATCCAAACCAAACGATGAAAAAGGTGCTCGATGATTTATGCGATTACCGGCGCTACTGTTGGAATCAAGGGCTGGCCCTTTGGAATGACATGTATGATGCTTCAGTGATTCTTGCTGATAAGAAGCAGCGGCCTAACGAACGCAAGGTTCGGGATGAATTGGTTGCTAATAAGGCCGACTGGCAGTATCAACTGTCGGCGCGGTGTCTGCAGTTGGCGATTTCTGATCTGGGTAAAGCGTGGCAGAACTTTTTTGACCGGGCCCAACCGGATTGGGGCAAGCCGCACTTCAAGTCGAAAAAAGCCCCCCGCCAGGGCTTTAAGACCGACCGGGCCAAGCTGGTCAATGGTCGCTTACGGCTCGACAAACCGCTCGGTGTTAAGACGCCGTGGTTTGATATCAAATTCAAAGGGGCCCGCAATTTGACTGGTGAGTTAAAGGTGGTTTCGATTTACCGGGAAAACGGTCAGTACTGGGCGAGTCTGCCCTTTGAAGTTATGGTGCCGGAAAAAACGAAAACCGGGGTCAAGACAGCGGTTGATGTTAATGTTGGCCATTTTGATTACACTGCTGGTCGGATTAATACCTTGCCTGGTCACTTGCAAAAAATCTACAAGCGAATCAATCATTACCAACGTCAATTAGCTCGCAAGCGCAAGGTCAACGGCAAACAAGCCATCCAAAGCAAAAATTACGCCAAAATGAGAGCCAAGTTGCAGCGTGATTACCGCCGGGTGGCAAATGTCCAGCACGACTTGATGCAAAAATTCACGACCCAATTGGTCAGCAATTACGATCAGATCGTGATTGAGGACTTAGCGGTTAAAAAGATGCAAATGAGTCACGTTGCTTCGAAAGGCTTACATCGGTCGCTGTTTGGGTATTTTCGCCAGGTTCTGACCTACAAATGTGCTTGGTACGGGAAAGCCTTGCTTGTAGCGGATCGTTTCTACCCGAGTACCCAACGCTGTTCCGTTTGTGGCCATATCAAGCAAGGTGATGATAAGGTCACCTTAGCTGGTAATCACAAGTATCACACGAAGCATGATGAATATATCTGTTATCAGTGCGGCGCGACGTTGGACCGCGATGCAAATGCGGTCGCTAATTTATTAGCTTTGCTTTAAGTTGGAATGGAGCCGGGCTATTGGCTCTGGGGAAGTAACTTCCCCTGGATGTCATTCTAGTCAGTCCCTGTCGTTGACCTCAAGTTGGGTGAGCGGGAATACTGGCGTTTTAACGATGATGAATAAAATCTAAGAAAGGAAAACTATATTCTTTCTAACAGCATAAAAGAGTTACTCTTCTATGTTGTTCTACATTTTATATAGCAG
>LBJMJ02800__coassemble_947_pt1 | contig 10238 bp, 8 predicted proteins | sample LBJMJ02800__metabat2_high_PE_010 | metagenome-assembled genome bin LBJMJ02800
CTAAGGCCGATTGGTGTTCGCTCATGTTCCCATCCTTTCTGGTGCAGCGTAGTCGTACTTATTATTGTAGCATTTTCCCACCTTTATTAATAATCAACCGCTTAAAACTAAACCAACGCCCCGCACAATAACCGGCGGGGCGTTGATTTAGTGAAGGTTGCTTAATGCTTGACAATAAAGTCCAGCAATTGGGCCATCACGGCTGAATTTTCGCTCGGGACCCCATGCTGAATAATGTCAGCGCTTGTTTGGTGCAAGGCGTTATGAGTCAAAGGATATTGGTCATCATTGATCGCGATTTCGCGGACGTTATCCGCCGTTGGTTCGAAGTGGAATTGCAGACCGATCACATTCTCGTTTAAGAGGAAGCCTTGGTTAACCACCAGGTCACTGCTAAACAATAATTCCGCGCCGGTCGGCACTTCAAACATTTCTTCGTGCCAGTGCAGGGCGGTTAATTGGGCTGGTAGCCCGGGAATTGCGTTACTCTTTAAGTAGACCGGGGCCCAGCCGACTTCTTTGTGCGGGGCTTTGGTTACGGCGGCACCTAGGGCCTTGGCGATTTGTTGGGCCCCAAAACAAGCGCCAAACAGCGGCTTGTGGGCGGCCAAGAGTTGCTGAATCAACTGGCGTTCTTGCTTAATCCAGGCCAAATCATCATTGGGACTCATCGGCCCCCCTAAAATGACGAGCAAGTCCGTTTGGTCCGCCGTGGGCAAATTACCGAATTGGTAGGGATGATAAACGTACAGTTCGTGGTTGTTGGCGTGCGCCCAGTCTTGAATGGAGCCGGGCCCTTCATTGGGCGTGTGTTGTAAAACATTGATTCGCATCGATTGTCCTTTCCTTCACCGGCAATGTTGGGCTAGGTTTCGCCTGCAAGTACCTAAGATGACCATAGTTTATCACCAAAGCCAATTGCAAACAATGCGCGGTGTGGTAAAGTAAACAGGCATGAGTTTTCGGGCCAACTGGGACCCGAGGTTTGAGGTGAGAATGTGAAGCGTTTTTTTAAAATTGTGGCGGCCGTCGGGCTGGTTGGCGCCTTGTTAGCAGGTGGTTATTTGGCCTACCTGCAAGTCAATTACTACCGGATTGCCGATCACCAAAAATTGGCGATTACCAATCCCCAACGGACGCAATTAGCCGTCGATCATCCCTATACGGCCACGACCTACAACATCGGCTTTGGGGCCTATAATGAGCGTTATTCCTTTTTTATGGACACCGGGACGGCCAAGCAGGGCCACCACACCCGTGGTAAATATGGTAAGGCGACCAGTCGGGCGGCGGTGCAACGTTCAACGACCTTTGTAATTAAACAAATCAAGGCCCAGCACCCGGATTTTGCCCTGTTTCAAGAAATTGATACCAATTCAACCCGGTCGTACCACGTCAATCAAGTCCGCCGGGTGGCCGCGGCCTTTCCGCACTTGGGGCGGGTCTTTGCTTCCAATTTCCACTCGGCCTACCTTTTGGTGCCGCCGACGGATCCGCACGGTACGGTGCGCTCGGGCTTGCTGACGCTGAGCCGCTACCAGGTGCAAAGTGCCCAGCGCCGGCAGTACCCGGTTTCGACCCACTTGATTGAAAAGTTTGTCGACCTGGACCGTTGCTTTGTGGTCTTGACTTTGCCGGTGCAAAACGGGCGGCACCTGATCATGATCAATTCGCATATGTCGGCTTATGACCGGGGTGGCAAGATGCGAGCGGCCCAACTAAAGCTGTTGACCGGGGTGATGAAGCATGCCCGGGCCCGGGGAGATTACGTGATTGTCGGGGGTGATTTTAATCATGCCCTGGGCAAACAAATCATGACCCACTTTCGGACTAATCAACGGGTGCCAAACTGGGTCTCGAAGATGAGTAATCAGGATTTGCCGGCGGGCTTTCGGATTGTGCGCGCGGATAATTATTGGACCACGCCGACCGTGCGGGCGACCGACACGGCCTATGTACCGGGGAAGACCTACACCACGGTGGTCGATGGTTTTATTGTCTCGGATAATGTAACGGCGACTGCCCATAATCTGGCTACCCACTTTCAAGAAACCGACCATAACCCGGTCAAACTGACTTTTAAATTACAAGCCGAATAGGCTATGCTAACCGGTTAGAGCGCCACGGTCGCCGGCGGAAAGCAAGAAATTTTAAGAAAAAGTAAACATGCGCCCGGGTTTTGTGGTAATTTAGATGGTAGCAAAAACGTAAATGGATGGGTCCAATCTTGGGATCCACCGGCAATATTAATCCCCAAGGGGTGAGTAAAGATGGATAAAGCAAAACTGCAAGCAGCGTGTCACGAACCGGCACTGCAGAAGTTACTGTATGAAGGCCGGTTTGGCCTGCGGATGGAAGCCCACCGGGTGGTCACCAACGGTCGAGCCAGCCAGTATCCGTTTCCCAAGACCTTGGATCGGCGGGGAATCAACCCTTATTTGACCAGTGGGGTCACTGATAACTTGATGGAATTTAACGCGGTCATTATGAAGGAAGCCAAGGCGGCGGTTCGCCAGTTGGAAATTCTGCAGCAAATTGTCGACCGCCAACTTCATGAGACCGAACGGCTGTGGCCATTGTCCATGGCGCCGGCGCCGGTCTACTTGCACGATTTAACGTACCTGACTGATCACACCACCAAGCCCGGTTCCGTTGAATTTAATCACTACCTGATGCAAAAGTACGGGCCAACCCGCCTGCTGACCGGGGGCGTGCACGTCGGTTACTCCTTGCAAGAAGAATTGATTGAAAGCTTGTACGAACGCTTTGGCAAGGCCGAACACGCCAGTTTGGCGGCCTTTAAGAACTACTTGTACTTTAAGCTGGCCCAGGGCTACATTATGTGGCAGTGGCTGTTTACCTACTTATTCGGGGCCAGTCCGGTCCCGGAAGACGCCAAGGCGGTGCTGCTGCCCGAGCTTGACCACCAAGTCCGCAGTTTCCGCAACAGCCAGTATGGGTATGGCAACCTACCGACGGAACGCTTGGACTATGCCTCTTTAGCAAGTTATGTTACCAGCTTAAAGGGGCACCTGGCTTCGGGCGCTTACCAGAGTCCGCACGAAGTCTTTGCCCCGGTCAGTTTGCGGGGAGCAACGGATGATATTGATGCGACCTTGGCGGCCGGGGTTGATTTCATCAGCTTGCGGATGTTTGACCTTGATCCGTTTGCTGCCGCGGGGATCAGTGAAGATACCCTGAACTTCTTGGAATTAGTGATGGTCTACTTATTGTTGACGCCCCAACCGGACTTAACGGCAGCCGATCTGCAAGCTGCCCAGGCGCGCAATGAGGAAGTGGCCCTTCAGGATCCTACCGAACAAACGGCGTGGATGAAAGAAGAAGCCCAGGCCTTTACCCAACGACTGGCGGACTTCTGTGAGGCTTATGATGCCCCCCGGGCGTACCGCTTAGCCTTGAAGTTTGTGCAACGGCGGATTGAAGACCCAAGTCTGACTTTGGCGGGGCAACTGTTGGCGAAGGCCGAACACGGGACGTTCCTGTCCTTTGGGTTGAAGGTCGCCAACGACCGCTACTCGCACCTGTTGCAATCGGGACAAACCTTAAGCGTGATTGCGGCTGGTTACTCCCCGAGCGTGCAGCGTCTAATCCGGGCGGCCATCCTGCAGGGGATCCAGGTTTGGCTCAACGAGGACGTCGCCTTTGAATTTGGCGGTCAAACCGTTCACGTTCCGGCCGACGCGGAATTGGCCTTACCGGATGGGGCCGCCGCCTATCTCAAACAACTGCTGCCGGACTTGTAAATAACAACCAGCCCAGCCTGGCCATTGCGGGGCTGGTTTTTCTTTGGGAAAGGAAGGATTAACGTGCGGACATTAGCGATTTATGGTTTAGGGGTTGTGGGGGCGCAGTTGGCCTTGACCCTGGCCAATCAAGTTGACGAATTATTGTTGCTAGATCCGGATGAGCAGCGGGCCGTGGCGGTTGCCAACGACCTGCAGAGTGCGGGCCTGGCCCTGCCGGCCAAGCAGATTAAAGCCCAAGCCTGGGCGGATTTAAAGCGCGCTCAGGCCTTAGTGGTGGCCCTGGGCCCCGCCGAAGTAGTCCAACCGGACTTAAGCGCGGTAGTGGCCGCCGTCCAGGCGGCCGCCCCGCAAGTGCAGGCGGCGGATTTTACCGGGGTGGTGGTCAACCTTACCCAGCCCAATGAAGCAACGACCGCCTGGCTGCAAGCAACCTGGCAATTGCCCCCGCAACGGGTGCTCGGGAGTGGGACCCTGGTTGATACCCAGCAGTTGCACCAAGCGGTGGCGGCGGCGCTGCATTTAGCACCGGCTAGTGTGACCGGTTATGTTTACGGTCAGCACGCTGGACAAATTGTGCCGGCTTGGTCGACGGTCCATGTGGACGGGCGCCCCCTCAGTGCCCTGCCTGGTGGTCATTTTGACCAGCAGCAAGTCCAAACCAACGCGCGGTTGATGGCGTATTATGTGACACGGGGCCAGGCGGGCCAATTAGCCGCGCAAACGGCGGCGAATCGGTTGCTCGGGGCGATTTTTCAAGATCAGCAACTGGTAGCCCCCGCGGCCGTTTTTCACCCCCAGTATGGCGGCTACGTCAGTTTTCCGGTCCGGGTGGGGCGCCAAGGGGTAGGCACCTACCTCTTGTTGGATCTTTACCCGGTGGAACAAGCCCAAATCCAGGTGGCGGCCGAGACGATTGCCACCCAGGTAGCGGAGTTACAACAATTAAACGGAGCGCAGCCGTAAATTTTCAAAAAATTAGCGGTTGCAAGCGCTTTAATATGCTATAATTTAGCTACAGGTTTGTTTACTAAAATTTTACTTAAAGAAAGGGAGATTGCATTATGGCAATTCTTGTTGCAGGTGGGGCCGGCTACATCGGTTCGCACATGGTTAAACGATTGGTAGAAAAGGGCGAAGACGTGGTCGTTGCTGACAACCTGGCCACGGGGCACCGTAAGGCGGTTGCCAAGGAAGCCAAGTTCTACTACGGTGACATCCGCGACCGGCAATTCTTGGACCGGATCTTTACCAACGAAGACATCACGGCCGTAGTGCACTTCGCTGCCTTTTCAATTGTGCCCGAATCGATGGCTAAGCCATTGAAGTACTTCGACAACAATACCGGGGGGATGATTACGCTCTTAGAAGCCATGCACGACTTTGGGGTCAAGTACATTGTCTTCTCCTCCACGGCGGCGACCTACGGGATTCCTGAGCACATGCCGATTAAGGAAACCGATCCGCAAAAGCCGATCAATCCGTATGGCCTTTCAAAGCTGATGATGGAAGAAATGATGGCTTGGGCGGACAAGGCGTACGGCATCAAGTTTGTGGCCTTGCGCTACTTTAACGTTGCTGGGGCCGCGCCAGATGGTACGATTGGGGAAGACCACGGGCCAGAAACGCACTTGGTCCCAATCATCATGCAAGTCGCTGAAGGCAAGCGCAAGGAATTGAGCATCTTTGGGGATGACTACGACACGCCGGATGGAACCAACGTGCGGGATTACGTCCACGTGATGGACCTGGCAGATGCCCACATCCTGGCAATCAAGTATCTGGAAGCCGGCAATGAAAGCAACGCCTTTAACCTTGGTTCGTCGACGGGCTTCTCCAACAAGCAAATGCTGGAAGCAGCCCGGGAAGTAACCGGCAAGGAAATTCCTGCCAAGATGGCACCGCGGCGGCCAGGGGACCCAGATTCCCTGGTAGCGGCCAGTGACAAGGCCCGCGAAGTCCTCGGCTGGCAGCCACAATATGATGATGTTCACGACATTATCGCCACGGCGTGGAAGTGGCACGAAACGCACCCGGCGGGTTACGATGACCGCGGGGAAGCAACCCTGTATTAAACTGAATTTAACGGTGGGATCCTGGTTAGTGCAACCAGGGTCTTTTTTTGTCTCGGGGGCGAGAAGTTTGTGAAATTTCCGAAATGCGTTGACAATTTTCCGAAAAGTGGTATCTTAAATGACACACATATTAAATTTTTCTCAGTTAATTTTAATTTAATCGCAGAAAGGGAGCATACATATGACACGAAAAGTTGCAGTTGTGGGAATGGGCCACGTGGGGGCCACCGTTGCGCACTACTTAGTTTCCGGGGGCTTTGTTGATGAATTAGTCTTATTCGACACCAATGAAGCCAAGGTGAATTCTGACGCCTTAGACTTACGGGATGCGATGGCGAATTTACCGACGCACACTAATTTGTATGTGAACGATTGGGATCAAGTCGCAGATTGTGACGTCGTTATTTCGGCGCTGGGCAAGTCAAAATTAGTCGATACGCCGGACCACGATCGCTTCGCCGAATTTAAGTTTACCCGGACCCAAGTCCCGGTGGTCGGCCAAAAGCTCAAGGACCACGGCTTCCACGGCAACCTCGTGGTGATCACCAACCCGTGTGACGTAATTACGGCCATGTACCAAAAAGCGACGGGGCTGCCCAAGCACCAAGTCTTAGGGACCGGGACGCTGCTGGATTCGGCGCGGATGCGGGCCACGGTCGGTGAGACCTTACACGTCGATTCTCGCTCCGTGGTGGGCTACAACCTGGGGGAACACGGCAACTCCCAGTTTACCGCTTGGTCGACGGTCCGCGTCTTCGGCAAGCCCTTACTGGAGTACTTAAAGCAACATCCAGAAGTCAAGGCGGACCTGGCCGCGATGGAAGAACGGGCCCGGCAGGGGGGCTACACGGTCTACAAGGGTAAGAAGTACACCAACTACGGGGTGGCCACGGCGGCGGTTCGCTTAACGGTGACGATGCTTAATGATGCCTTGACTGAATTACCGGTTTCCAATTATCGCCCGGAACTTGGGACGTATCTTTCCTATCCGGCAGTGGTCGGGCGCCACGGGGTGGTTCAACAACTCCAGTTGGACTTGACCGCTGAAGAACAAGCCAAGTTGGAACAGACGGCAACTTACATCAAAGAACGCTTGGCCAAAGAGGAAGCCCGCCAAGCTGAAGAAGACTAAAGCAAAAGGTCCGGTTGACCAATGCCTGTTGAACAGGGGTTGGTTGACCGGACCTTTTGGGGTTCAGTGAATAGATTTAAAGCGTAATTACAGGTTTTTTAAAACGGCCTTAACGTCAGTGGCGATTTGCGTTGGCGTCAAATGGTAGCGGTCATATAGTTCGGCCAGTGGAACGACGTCGTTAAATTCCTTGGCGGCCCCGAAGTTTAAGACCCGCACCTTAGTTGGCGCAAAGAAGCGGTCGACGTGTTCGCCAAAGCCCCCACTCATGGAAGCATTTTCCAAGGTAACCACGACTTGGTGGTCGTTAACCAACTGCCCCAGGGTCGCTTCATCCAAGGTTGAAGCCGAGACGGGGTTGATTAAGGTCGCATCGATGCCGTCCTTTGCTAATTCAGCAGCTGCGGCTTGACCTAAGGCAAAGAAGTCACCGAGCCCAATGATTGCCACCTCTTTGCCTTGGTGGACCACTTGGGCCTTAATTTGGTTGAAGGCCGTGGCACTGATTGGCCCGTGGGTGACTTCGCCAGCTGGTTCGCGGATGATGACCGGCTTTTCCGTTTGAGTCAAGGCCCATTGCAACATCGCCACTAATTCTTCGGCGTTGGTTGGGGCCAAGTATTCAATATTTGGCACGTTGCTGAGCATCGCCAGGTCGAAGTCACTTTGGTGGGTACTGGAGTCATCTGAGATCCGCCCGTTCTTGACGATCGTGACGACGGGGTAGCGATTGAGGGCCATGTCGTGGATGACTTGGTCGTAAGCCCGTTGGAAGAAGGTACTGTTTTGGAACAGGACCGGCCGCACGCCATTTTCGGCTAACCCTGTTGCATAGGTCACCGAGTATTGTTCCGCAATGTCGACGTCATCGTAGTGAGCGGGGTACTTGGCCTTGATTTCACCCAGGCCAAAGACCCCCGGGACAGCGGCGGTAATGACCATCAACGGTTGGCCGGCTTCAATTTGGCGGCCCAGTTCGTCCTTGATGATTTGGTTGTAATTTTCCGCGTCACTGGCGGGTTCAACATCGCTGCCGTCTTCAATCTTAAACGGACTGTGCCAGTGCCAAGCTTCTTCATCGGCCAAGGCTGGCTCATAGCCCAGCCCCTTGACGGTGTTGACGTGCAAAACGATCGGGTGGTCGATCCCCTTGACCTCTTCTAAGGCCTTGATCATCGTTTCGACGTCGTTGCCGTCGGCGATGTACTTGTAATCCAGGCCCATCGCCTTAAAGAGGTTGTTTGGGGCTTCACCGTTGCTTTCCCGCAGGGCCGTTAATTGGTCAAACATTCCCCCGTTGACGTCGTCGATGGACATTTGGTTGTCGTTAAAGATGATGATCAAATTGCCATCGTACTTGCCGGCGTTGTTTAACCCTTCCAAGGCCATCCCGCCACTGAGGGAACCGTCACCGATCACGGCCACAATATCCCCGCTTTGCTTGGTGAGGTCGCGGGCCTTAGCCATCCCAACGGCCAAAGCGATCGACGTCGAAGTGTGACCGACCCGGTAGTAATCGTGGGGGCTTTCATCTTGATTGGAGTATGGCGTTACGTCGTGGTAGCGTTCATTGTCCAAGAAGCCATAAGCTCGCCCGGTTAACATCTTGTGCGGGTAAGATTGGTGAGAGATGTCCCAAACGATCTTGTCGTGGGGGGAGTCAAAGACGTAGTGGAAGGCCAAGGTCGTTTCGACGATCCCCAGGTTTGGCCCGAGGTGCCCCCCAATCGCCGCGTCTTTTTCCACGACCAGGTGCCGGATTTCGTCCGCCACTTGGTGTAATTGGTCCACTGACAGTTTTTTTACGTCAGCGGGTCCTTGAATCTGATTTAATAAGTAATCTGGGTGTAGATTCACGAAACATCGTCCTTTCTGGATTTACTTACTTAAAGGATAGAAAAACGGGAACGGCTTGTCCAATTGAAAAATTGCATCATTAACGATACCGTTGGCCTATGGCAAAATGTTGCCCGCCGATAAGTAGAGGTCGTACCATTCTTGCTTGGTTAATTGCACGTCGCTCCCCTTGACACTGTCAAGGATGTGTTGCGGGTTGACCGTCCCCAGCAGGACTTGCATGTGGGCCGGGTGGCGCAAAATCCAGGCGACGGCAATTGCGTTCTTGGAAACGCCGTACTTATCAGCTAATTTCGCCAGTTCCTGGTTTAATTCAGGGTAGTGTTCATCATCATCGATGTACATCCCTTCAAACAGCCCGAACTGGAATGGTGACCAGGTTTGTAAGGTCATCTTGGTTTGCCGGGCGTATTCGATAATGCCGCCATCGTGGTTGATGGAGCCTTGGTCTTGCATGTTGGTGTGCATCCCAAAGTCGATCATCCCGGTGTGGGCCAAGCTGAATTGAACTTGGTTGATCAACAACGGTTGCTTAACGGCGGTCTTGAGCATTTCGATTTGGCGGGGATTGAAGTTGGAAACCCCAAAGTGACGGACCTTGCCGCTCGTTTCCAATTCATCGAAGGCGGCTGCGACTTCGTCTAATTCCATCAGGGGATCGGGCCGGTGGAGCAAGAAGGCATCCAGGTAATCGACGCCCATCCGTTGCAAAATCCCGTCGACGGCATCAAGCAGGTGTTGCTTTGAGAAATCGTAGCGTTGGCCAAAAACCAGATCACCGTGGGAGCGTTGTGGATCTAAGACAATGCCCCCCTTGGATTGGATAAATAATTGGTCCCGCTTAATGCCCGCCAACTTTAAGGCCTTGCCAAAGTTGACTTCAGAAGCGCCGTTGCCGTAGATGTCAGCGGAATCAATAAAGTTGATCCCGGCTTCCAGGGCAGCGTTTAACGCGTCGGCGGCTTGGGCGGGCGTCAACGTTGCCATCCGCATCGTCCCGAGGGCCACGTTGGAAGCTTGCCAATTGCTTTGACCGATATTAACTGATTGCATCTTGAAATCACTCCATTTCTTATGACAAAAAGTAAGTATAAATTCATTATAGTCAGCCACCAAGAAAAGTACAATTCAACATTGCCGGATTTGTGGCGGCTTTTCCCGCAATGGGCGCGCAGAGTGGCTAGGAAACCCTAATTTTTTAGTTGAAGTTTAGCACAGCGTAAGCTAAAAAACGCTCGCAATTACGTTTTAAAACGTTGATTGCGAGCGTTTCCTAAGCTGTATGATTTTGGGTTAACTATTGGTGAATCGCTTAGCTTAACGGGGTGATTCGGTCAAAACTAAGGCCAGGGACGGCATTTAAATCCCAGCCGGCCCGGTCACCGTGTAAGTAATTCACGTACCCGGCGG
>LBJMJ02800__coassemble_966_pt1 | contig 9912 bp, 9 predicted proteins | sample LBJMJ02800__metabat2_high_PE_010 | metagenome-assembled genome bin LBJMJ02800
CCGATCATGAAGGTGGCGCTGGTAAGTAATTAATTCAAAGAGCGGTCCCCGTTTAAGGTGGGGCCGTGAGTACTTGGGGCCGGTGATCGCGCCGGCCAATACATATATTGTCCACGCAAAAGACTCATTGAAAATAAAAAGACTTGCCTGATTGGGCAAGCCTGCTTAACATTTGGTGGTCACTCAGTCGCACTTGGCGTTGGTTGGGTGGTGAGATTCCAGGTGATAGTTTCGTTGAAATTCCGGTTAGTCGGCAGAGCGTGATGATAGCCCTTGAGGTTTAGCTTAGCGTTGAGAGGCAGGGTCTTAGGCTCGGTCCCACTCGCCACCGTGACGGCCTGATCCGCGCGCAACGGCTGTCCCGCGCCGAAACTCAGCCAGCCGTTAAGCTTGCGGATGCTGTTGGTTGATTCTGTGCCGAGGGTGGCGGCGACTTGCCAGCTGCCCGCGGTATTGACGACCAGTTGATCCGTTGCGCTCGATTGGGAAGCCAGTTGGCCCCCACCGTAGAGCTTGGTTGTACCAATCGTGCCAAAGTTAATTGTGTCCGGCACTTGCAGGACCGGGGTAGTGACCTGGACTAAAATTGGGTTAGTGAGGGCTTTTAAATTGCCACTTTGGTCGTAGATTTTCAGCAATAAGTAAACCTGGTGGCCCAGCTGGTTTTGGGTAGCCGCGAACTTTAAAAACTTACTGTCCTTGGGAAAGGTTAACCAAGCTTGCCCGAAGGTACCGCTACTATTTTGACTGTCCGAATATTCACTACTCAGCTCCTTGAAGTCAGGCTTCTCACTGGTGGCGTAAAACCAGCGGTAGGTCAAGTTGCTGCCGAGCTCGGTAGTGACTTGGCTAATAAAGTCAGGAGCGAGGTTGGCCTTGGTTGAGATAGTTTGCGCTAACTCAGTACTGGTGAGGGTGAGGTTTTTCAGTCCCCCGTACTGGAAGGTTTGGGTGGTGGGACTGGAAGGCAATTGGTAGTTCAGGGTAGTTTGGTGACCAAAGGCCGTGTCGGTTTGCGGCAAGAGCTGTTGGATTTGCTCGGCCTGGTTGAGGTCAGTAGTAATTTTGTAACTGGACTGGAGCACGTTATTGACCACTTGTTGGCTCGTTAAATTGGGGATGAAGACCGGATTGTCAAAGCGTAAGGCATCCGTTAAGGTACCATCGCTATTTCGTAAGTCGGGCGCGTTGAGGGTGAAGGTGATAGTTTGCCCAGCGTAAGTTTGAGGCCCCAGCTTGGGCAAGTCACTGGCGGGGCGATCCCAATCGATGACAGGGCTGATTAGCGTGTAAGGATAAGTCCCGTCGTCGGCCACCCCATTGGTTCGCCAAAAACCATAGCCCAAGGCGCCCCAACCATCGTTATCGTAGCAGACCAATTGGACTTGATCAGCACTGATTCCGGTCATGTTGACGGTGACGGTCCACAATGCGGTTCTATCAAATGTTTTATCTTTGACGCGAGTTCGAGTTACTTGGCTAGTTGACAGTTGTTGGACTTTAAAGGTAGAGCCGTTTTTTAGTAGTAAGTAGTATTTAGTCTTGCTGCTTTTTGTCCACTCATTATGAGCCATCACTTGAAAATTCAGGCTTAGGCCATTATCAGTCTTGGTTTCGCTAATGACGTTATTGTTATCTACCATGTAGCCATAAATATTCCGGGTGTTTCCATCTTCACGTTTTCCTTCTGTCCACGGCGCAAAATCGGTGGCCGTAGTAATGTCGGCCGCGTGGGCCGTGGGGCCAGGGTTAAAGCTAAAATAAATCAGTCCGCAGGTAAAAAATAAGAGTAAATAAAGCTGGTAGGTAAAGAGTTGTTTTCGCATGACGTTACTGTTGACTTAATTTCTTGCGTTGCTTCAAAATGACGCCGACTAAGGCCAAAATAATCAGGATCAAGCCACCACCGATCAACCATAACAGCAATGGTAGCCCTAGCCACCCGGTTCGTTTGGTTAGCGGGGCAGCTTGGCTGGCCGTAACGGTAAAGGCGCGGCTGAAGTGCCACTGGCGTTTCCCCGATTGCAGGCTCATCGTCAGGGTATAGTGGCCGGCGTTTAAAGGCTGCTTGGGATCAGTTACCACGAAATCAAAGGCGGAGTTCGGGGCGACCTGGTAATTGGTGACCGTTTTCTTCACCAGGGCTTTAGTCTGGTGGGCCTTAGTAATCCGGGCGTGGATCGTTAATTTGCCAAAGAGGACCGGCCGGACGTTATGCAAGCGGGCGGCGATTTGGCCCTTTTGCACCTTGACTTGGGCGAGCTGCATTTTGGCAATTCGCTTGGCGTGCGGGTGCTCGGTCACCAAAATTGGCAAAGTCATCGCAAAGCGGTTTTGGGTTTGGAAATTGCCGCTTTGCTGATTGGCCCCGTTGGTTAGGCGTTCGACGTAGACCCCGCCGGCCACGATACCTGAAAAGGCATGGGCGGGCAGGCGCAAGTTGACGGTGACGGTCCGGTCGCTATTGGCCGGGACGGTGATTTTTTGGCCGCGCTTGGCGTGGTCAATAAAATCCGTCAATTGATATTGCGCGGTAGGATCTTTTTTGGCTTTGAAGTTAGCATAATTAATTGACCCATCAGGATTGGTGGTGGCATTGCCGACTTTGATCCGATAGGTCACGGCTTGGTGCTGATTAGTGTTGGTGATTTTGACTTTGACCGGTACCGTGCTGGCAGGGTGGACCGCCAAACTAAAATATCCTGTATTGTCCGCTTGTTGTTCAGACGGGTATACAGGATCGATCGTAAACTCGGCCGCGTTGTTGGCAACGGCGGCTTGCGCTTGGGGGACCAGCCAAAGACTCACCATAAAAATCAGCACCATTAAAAAGCGTTTATACTTGGTGCTGTTCATGAGTTGATTCGTTCCTTTACTAATTATTCACTGGCGGAAGTATCCGGGGTGCCGGTTAAGTTCCAATTCAAAGTAGAAGTATACGTGCCGCTGGCCAGGGCATCGTGACTGGTGGCCTTAAAAGTGGCCGCACTGATGGTTGCACTGGCTTGGCCTTCTTGATCCCCATTTGAGTTGGCGACTCCAATCTTGCTGCCTGGCAGGGTCAGGCTGGTATTTCTCCACGTCCAGCCCTTGGCCTGACCGTCAGTAAAGGCGAATTTTTCCGGCGTAAAGCCTAAGGTCCCGGTAATCGTCTTGTTGCTATTGGTAAAGGCGGTCGGCGTTACGGTCAGCTGCCAGCCCTTGGCATCCAGTCGGGTGTCCGTCACGGTGACCTTGTTATTATTGCTCAAGCTGGCAGTCAGCGTTTGACCGCTTAAAATGTCACCAGTCTTGACCTTCTCAAACGTGAAACTTGGTACCGCATCTAAAGAGAGCTTAGCATCACTGCTGTCTAAGTTCAAAGTGGCGGTACTGCTTTTGGTGATTGTGGTGTCATCGGCATTGATGATCGCGGTAGGTGCCGTCATAAAAAGTCCACACGCTAAGCTTAATAAGCCCAGCTTCGTCCAAAAATTACGTTTCATAAACAATAATCTCCTTCCTTAATATTATAAATTTATTATAACACAAACGAAGGATTGCTTATCAAAAGATATTTTTATGTTAAAAATATCCAAAAATAACAAAAAACGTTCCATTTGTTTGGAACGTTCAGACGAGCTATTCAAAGTAACCGGCTAATTTTTCCGGGGTTAGGTTCGCTTTTTCGGCGCCGGTCAAGTCGGCCTTGATTTGGCCGTCCTTTAAGACTAAGAGCCGGTTGCCGTACTTGATCGCATCTTCCATGTGGTGGGTGATCATTAAAGCGGTCAAGTGGTCTTCGGTAATGCGCGCGTTGGTTGCTTGCATTAGGGTTGCACTAGTATGCGGATCCAAAGCGGCGGTGTGTTCGTCCAACAATAAAATATCGGGCCGCTTGAGGGTCGCCATCAAAAAACTGAGTGCTTGGCGTTGCCCGCCGGACAGGGCGCCAGTGGCGGTGTTCAGCCGGTTTTCCAGGCCGTTGTTCATCGACGCGGCCAGTTGGGCAAATTCAGCCAAGCGCTGCTTGAGGCCCCGGAAGCGTAACCGCCGCCGTTGACCCCGCCGGGTAGCTAACAGGAGGTTTTCGGCAACCGTCATCCGCGGCGCCGTGCCTAATTTTGGATCTTGAAAGACCCGGCTTAAAAAGCTGGTTCGGGCGACTTCCCCCTGGTGGGTGATGTCGTGGCCGTTGTGAAGGACTTGGCCAGCGTCGGCGATCAGATTGCCACCGATGACGTTAAAGAGGGTCGATTTACCGGCCCCGTTGGTCCCGACGATTGTGATGAAATCCCCCGGGTTGATTTTCAAGGAGAGCCCCTTTAAAATCGTGGTTTCACTGGCCGTCCCCTTATTGACGACGGTTGAGACGTTTTTGAGTTCCAGAATTGGTTCAGTCATGGGTAGCGACCCCCTTTAGGATTGGCTTTTTCAGGTTCAAAATCTTATCCAGCTGTGGCAGCATCATGCACAGGGCTAAGACGATCGAAGAAATCAGGTTTAAGTCGTTGGCCGAGAAGCCCAGCTGCAAGACGGCGAGCAGGATCAAACGGTAGATGATGCTCCCGAGGGTGACGGCGACCAAGCGTTGGCCCAGCGTCAATTCCCCGAAGGCGACTTCCCCGATGATGATTGAGGCCAAGGCGATCACGATCGTCCCGATCCCCATGTTGATGTCGGCATAGCCGTTGCTTTGGGCGACTAAGGCCCCACACAGGCCGACCAAGCCGTTGGACAGCATCAGCCCAAAGATGACCATCTTGTTGGTGGCGATCCCCATCGAGCGGGCCATGGCCGGGTTGTCCCCGGTGGCGATGAAGGCTTGCCCGTATTCGGTGTTTAAGAACAGCACGATCAAGCCGGTTACGATCGCGATCACGATCAGCCCTAAGACGACGCTGTCGAAGTACTGCGGCAGCTGCTTTAAAAAGGCGTTGGAAAAGAGGGTCGTTTGGCCCATCAAGGACAGGTTGGACTTGTTGCCCATGATCCGCAGGTTGACCGAGTAGGCGGCCGTCATCGTCAAAATCCCGGCGAGGAGGCTGGGAATCTTGCCCTTGGTGGTCAACAGGCCGGTAATCAGCCCGGCCAGCGCCCCGGCCAGACAGGCGACCAGGGAAGCCAGCAGGGGGTTGACCCCGTGGGTGATCAGGGAAACTGCGGTGGCCGCCCCAAGTGGGAAGGTCCCTTCGACGGTCATATCAGTGACGTTTAAGATGCGGAAACTCAGGTAGAGCCCGAGGCCGAGTAAAGCCCAGAGCAGCCCCTGGCCGATGGATGATGTAATCAGTCCCATTATTTAAATACCTCCCCGTGGTTCGTGGCTTCTTGTTGGAAATCCTTTGGAATCGTCAGGCCAAGCTTTTGGGCCTGCTTGAGGTTTAAGACCGGCTCACCGTGGCGGATGTATTCGATCGCCGTGGTAGCGGGTTTCTTGTCCCCGCGCAGGATCGCGGCCGCTACCTTGCCCCCTTCTTCGCCCATCTTAAATTGGTTGATCGAGTAGGTGGCGACCCCGCCTTGCTTGACCATCGTGTCAACGGCCGGGAAGACCGGCTTGTTGACGGCATCAGCGTTTTTGACCAGGGTCTGCATCGCTCCGGCGATCGTGTTGTCGGTCGGCACGATCACGGCGTCGACTTCACTCAGCAGGGCTTGGGAAACCTGGTTGAGGTCGTTACTGTTGGCAATCGAAGCGACCTTGAGGTTCATCTTGAGTTGTTTGGCCGTCTTGATGAAGATCTTGGCTTCCGAGGCTGCCGATGGGTCTGAGGACGTGTAGATCAGGCCAAAGGTTTTGGCGTGGGGCATGAATTTCTTAACCAGCTGCAGTTGTTCTAAGACCGGGGCTTGTCCGGAGATCCCGGTGATGTTGCCGCCGGGGTGCTGATTGTTTTTGACCAACCCGGCCCCCTTTGGGTCGGTGACCGCCCCTAAGACAATTGGGGTCTTGGTCGTGGTGTTGGCCAGGGCCTGGCTGGCGGGGGTGGTGATCCCAAAGAGGATCGTGGCGTTGTCGTTGACTAACTTGTTGGCCATCGTCTTGAGGTTGGATTGGTCCCCGTTGGCATTTTGGTACTCGATGGTAATGTTTTTGCCATCGTGGTAGCCTTCCTTAGCTAACTGGTGGACGAAACCGTGGTAGATTTGGTCCAAGGCCGGGTGGTGCATTAAGGTCAGCACCCCGACCTTGGGCTTTTTATTGAGGCTGAAGGTCGATCCGCCGTTGTCGGTGAAAAAAGCAAAACCGAGAAAGGCGACCAGGATCGCGATCAGGGCAGACATTCGTTTCATGATGATTCCTCCCAGGTGAGTAATGTGGAACAAAGGGGTAAAAAGAAAGACCCCGCGTACACACCACGCGGGGCCTTGGAAAAGAAAAGCCCGCACGTGGGATCCGTACGGGCACTGATTTAATCAGCTAGCCGGTACAGATGCAATCTGAAAATCTTCAGGCTGCATCCGCACCGCGGTCAACCTGAATTACCGGCTTTGCCACCAAGATTTGGATTGTGAAGCAACGTAATTCATGATTCTAGCTCTCCTTTGCTTTTGTTGATTTTATCATACCGGCTGACGGCGGGACTGTCAAGCGAAAATTAAAAAGAAATGAGAAGAGGGCTGTTGCTTTGGTTAAAGCAACGAAGCAGGGCTGATCAGTACGCGCCGTTGTGATTGGTTAACCTTACTTCACCGCCAATTGATCGTAAGATAATAGATTCCTGCTGATTTGATACCAAATCATACCATATGAAATAATATCAACTCCCGGCTTAGGCAGCCCTCGTTCGCAACCTAATTTAACCAACCCATTCACGCTTAAAGCGAACGTCCGTCGTCAAGTGACGACTTTCTCCGGGACAACTTTACGGTCAGTTCGGCAGTTGAACTTGTTTCGGAATCTTTTGGAAATGGTCTACCCTAAAATCGCAAGGACCATTTGACAGGGCATAATCCGATGCCCACTATCCCGTCCGCAAACGCATTCGGGACTACTTTTTTGATGATTTGTAAAGCGCCATTAATATCGGCGTTGATTAATTGACCAGTATCAGCTTTATAAAGACCACGCTTTAACCGACGTTTAGCAGGTGTCAAACCTTTCCGTTGACGAGCTCTGTCCCCATTCTCACGAATGGGTTCCTCTTTGTCTAAGAAGGATGTTTGACTGGTATAGGCTTCACTGTGCTGAATGACCACGATCCCAGCTAGGTTAGCCTTGTACTTGATCAAATTAATCATAGTCTGGTGTGGAATCCCAATAAAGTTTTGGTTATTCCGCTTACTCATCTGAGTACGTTGCTTTTGCCCTTTATTTTTCCCAATGATGATCGTATTTAACCCATGGCTTAGCGCAAAATCAACGATACGCTTACTTGCTTCATGGGCAAATTGATTCATTTTTTGGTTCCGATAAAAGTCAAGACTAGCTAGCCGATGGCTGGAGCGATTTTGACCTAGCCGGTCATGTAAGCTAGTCAATCGGGCTCGCTGTTTGTTGAAAAACTGGTTGATCGCCTTAATTGGCTTGCCATTGACAATTACCGGTGTAATTCCTGGCACGTTAGTTGCCAACGTAAAGGCATTATTAACCCCAGGGTCAATGCCCAAGTAACGCCCGTTATCTGGCTTATATTGGGTAAATTGGTTGGTTTTGTAGACAACTTCGACAATGAACCGCCGGTTCTGTGGGACAATTCGGACTTCTTGGATCGCTGTTGTTTCTGGGTGAGCTAGTTTGACTTTGAATTTGTCCATGCAAGGAATCTCAACGTAACCGTTCCTGCGTAACTTAGCCGTTTGGTTGTCGACAATAATCGTACTTAGCCCACCCTTGGTCTTGTACTTTGGCAACTTCGGTCGTCCCATGAACTTGCCGGGATTCTTGACGTAGGCCTTGCGGGCCTTGTTCCACGAATCCATGTTGCGGGCAACCAACTTCAGCTGTTGTTGAACCAAGTGGACGTTGTTCATCGAATCATAGATCATACTGTCCTTGTGCCGTTTGGACTGCTTTAACGAGGCGTCCAGCTTGTTATAAGACAGCCAAGCTCCCTTAAACAAGGCTTGCCGTGCGCGATAGAGGCCTTGATTATAGACATTATTAGCTAAGTGACTGAAGTGATCTAACACCGCATACTTGGGATGCGAAGGACGAATGATATGGCGTTCCGTCAAATACTCATACTGCTGTTCGATTTGGTTTTGCCGTAGTTGCTGATAGCGCCGCAGCTTGTTACGATACGTACTTTGGCCCATACTCAAACCTCCTCTCATTAACAATTATACCAAAAATGCATTCCCCGAACCAAATCATATAGGAATGTACTTGTGGCAATGATTAAAATCATATCAACTGGTATTCAAAGGGGTTGAGTTTATCAAAAATTGTGACTATAACGGACTCGTTTGTCCAATCCTAGTTGGTTGGCCACCTGCATTTCCACATCGTAAAACCGTTCCCGGTCGTCCTCGATGATCGCGTCAAAGCGGACCCCGCGTTCATCATCAAAGGCCAGTTAATCAACGGGGTGTTCATTCTCCCGCCGTTTGACCGCCGTAATTTTAAGCTCCGGTAAAATTGCCCGCAGGATCGCGAGACAATTTTCCTCGCGTTCCATCACCCAGCGAAAGATCAAGTCGTTGGTGAAATCAAAGTACTGCTGTGTCATTTCATCGCTCCTATTCTTATTGTAGCATTCCCACCGCCTTTCAGCGAGCCGGGCGTGCCACTTTCCTCGGGAGCTTTCTCCCTAATTATATATACGCGAAATGAGGCGATTTTTAACTTTTTTCACAAACTTTTGGGGGTCGTTTGCTGAGAAACCAAGCCGTGTCAGTGAGACTGGAACAAGTAGCGAGCGGCTGTTCACAAATAGTGGTGGGGAGGGAGCGTAAAAAAATCAGCGCACGGCCGCCAAATGACACAGGGAATATCTATAAATATGTGCAACTTGTGAAAATTATTTATTATTTTGTTATTTCAATCAATTGTAGATAGCCTTTATGTAATATGGTAGATTGTGCTAAAACACTATTGTCATTGCGCGTATTTACAGATATGTCGTGTGTCAATGGCTGACTTTACGAAAAAATAACTGCCGGTGAAGTTAAGAAATTTTCCTCGAGGGCGCAAAAATAGCTTTGTCATCAAAGTCGCACGTCAAAGAAAATTAATTTAATAGCGGTTTCACTAATGATTGCCCACCTGATCAGTGAATTTGGTCGACCCGGCAAGCTGGGGGGTGTAAAATTTAAATTAAAACAGTAACCGTTCTCAGAAAGGACGGGGAAGGGATGAGAAGGATGAGCGCTAAAATTTCAGTAATCATTCCATTTTATAATGGGGCGGCGTACTTACCGGAATGCGTGACCAGCGTCTTAAACCAGACGTACGCGAATTTAGAAGTGATTTTGGTCGACGATGGTTCGACCGATGCCAGCAGTCGGCAAGCGGAAGAATTCCGGCAGCGCGACCAGCGGGTTCGCATCTTGCACAAGGCCAATGGAGGCCCCGGTGACAGTCGCAATGCGGGGCTGGCCATGGCCACGGGGGAATACGTGGCCTTTGTCGATCACGATGACCGCTTGGAGCCGACTAGTTTTGCCCAATTAATGGCCTTGCAGGAACGCACCCAGGCTGAGATTGTCATGGCCAATTTCTTTTTCTATGTGTTGAAGGGGAAGCGGGCTTTCAAGTGGTCTTTAGCAAGGACGATTACTTTGAACAGGTGTATACCCCAACGGAGTGGTTGGCAATGGAATATAAACGGGACTTTGGCATCGGTGAGTGTTTTTCGGTCCCGTGGGGTAAACTATACCGCCGCCAACTGTGGGACGACGTTACCTTCCCGGTTGACCAAGCTGCCGAAGATGATTAGACCTCCGCGGAAATAGATAGCCTATTTCTAGCAGTTCTCGAAATTATAA
>LBJMJ02800__coassemble_988_pt1 | contig 9589 bp, 8 predicted proteins | sample LBJMJ02800__metabat2_high_PE_010 | metagenome-assembled genome bin LBJMJ02800
TCTTCGGCCTCTTGCTGTTTGCGGCCGGGATGTCGTCGATTATCGGCTCGACCTTTACGTCGACCTCCTTCTTGGATTACGCGGTCAGCGGTCGGTCGGTCAAGTACCGTGATGCTTTGACGATTGGCTTTATCGCCTTTGCGACGGTGGTCTTTGTCTTTATCGGCCAACCGGCTAAGGTGCTGGTCGTGGTGGGGGCCTTGAACGGCTTTATCCTGCCGATTGCCCTGGCAATCTTGCTGGTGGCAGCTGGTCGCCAAAAGATCATGGGCGCGGCTTACCGCCATCCGCTCTGGTTAGCGATCACCGGCTGGATCGTGGTCGCCTTTATGGCCTTTGCCAGTGTCAAGACGGTGATTGGTTTCTTCGGTTAGTGTCATTCGGTGGGCGGGTGCGGCCCGCCTTTTTTAATGCTTTGCAAGCGGGATGGACTGGGGTACACTGGAAACAACGACTTACCAAAAGAAAGGAAGGACGGCAAATGATGGCAACCCGCCGGGTCCACTTGATGGGGACCGTAATTGACGTACAAATTGATGATCCTAAGGGGGAGGCGCTGGCCGATTCGGTGGTCGCGCGGCTGAAACTATACGAGCACCGCTTCTCGGCCAATGATGAGGCGGCCGAATTAATGCAGGTCAACCACCAGGCCGGCGTGGCCCCCGTTGCAGTGGCCCCGGAATTATTTGACTTGATTGCCCTGGGCAAAAAGTACAGTTTAAGGCCGGACGGCAATCTCAATATTGCCCTCGGTCCGCTGGTTAAACTCTGGCACATTGGCTTTGCTGACGCCCATAAGCCTAGTGATGAACAGATCCAAGCCCGCCTGGCCCTGACGGACCCGCACCAGATCGAATTGGATGCCCAGCGACAAACGGTCTACTTGACCCAACCGGGGATGGAGCTCGATCTTGGCGCGCTGGCCAAGGGCTACATTGCCGATTTGCTGACCGATTTTTTGCGCGCCGCGGGGGTTAAGTCAGCCTTGCTGAACCTGGGCGGCAACGTTGTGGTGATCGGCGGCAAGCGGACCAATGCCGATGGTAATTGGCACGTTGGCCTACAAGATCCAGCCCAGCCGCTGGGGACTTACCGGCGGGTCTTGAATTTGCGCGACCAATCGATCGTGACCTCCGGGATCTACCAACGGAATTTAAAGGCGCACAATCATTTTTACCACCATATTTTTGATAAGCACACTGGCTACCCAACCCCGGCCCAGATCACCAGTCTGTCGATCATCTCGCCACGCTCAGTTGATGGCGAAATTTGGACGACGATGCTCTTTGGCCAGGACCGGGCGACGATTGAACAAACGGTGGCCCAATTGCCCCAAGTCCGGGCGATCGTGATTGATCAGGCCGGACGGCTAACCCAGTGCGCCGGGCCCGGCGCAGTTGCCGTGATGTGAAAAAAGGGTTATAATTAGACTAATTTAAGTAACTGGAGTGCCCGTGCGCCGGGCTGAGATGTACGCAAACGTACGGATCCATTGAACCTGGGAGTTAAGACTCGCGAAGGGACGTTACCAAGCCGATCAAGTAGGGATCGCGCGTTGCGGGTGAGTTGACTCATCGCAACGCGTTTTTTCGTTTCCCGGCCTGGCCGTTCCGGAAAGGAAATGGCAAATGGAAGTTCAATTAATTACTAGTCTGCAGCAGCGGCGACCGCTAGTGTTAGCGGTCACGAATTTTATCACCGCCGGGGCCGTCGCTAATTGCCTCAGTGCGGCAGGAATGTCGCCCTTGATGCCGAGCGACCCGGCCGAAGCCGCGGAATTGGTGGCCTTGGCGGATGCCGTGGTCGTCAATATCGGCTCGGTTGGGGCCGAACAAGCGGCCCTCTTACGGGCCGTTGTTACCGCCGCGCGCCAACTCAAGAAGCCGTTGGTCCTGGATCCCGTGGCGGTCGGGGCCAGCCAGGCGCGCCGGCAGCTGATCACCGAGCTTTTGGCTGGCCCGGTAACCCTGATCCGGGGCAACGCCAGCGAGATTGCGGTTTTGGCTGGGGCGACCAGCCATGGTTACGGGATTGACGCGGGGGCCGAGTCCAACTTGGCCCAGGTGGCAGCGGCCTGTGCCAAGCGCCACGCTTGTCTGGTCGTTTTGTCGGGCCCGGTCGATTACGTCAGTGATGGCCAGCATACCAAGGCGCTGCCTGGCGGCAGTCCGCTGATGCCCAAAGTGGTTGGGACCGGGGATATGTTATCGGCCTTTTTAGCCGGTTGCTTGACCTTGCCAATGGCCCCCTTGACGGCGGCCGAATTAGGGACTGCCTACTTTGGTCAGGCCGGCGCCCAGGCGGATGACGGGCAACTTGGGCACTGGCTGAGCAATTTTCTGACGGTGCTCGCTCAGACCCCACACGACTTTAGAAAGGCGGTGCGGACTAATGACTAAGCCACAATTCCCCCAGGCCCTCTCAATCGCGGGTTCTGATTCTGGTGGTGGGGCTGGGATGCAGGCGGATTTGAAGACGATGCAAATGCGCCACGTCTTTGCGACCACCGTTTTGGTCGCAATCACGGCCCAAAATACCCGCGGCGTCCAAAGGGCCCAGGTCCTGCCCCCGGCCATGATTGATGCTCAGTTTGCTGCTTTGGCGGAGGACCTCCAAATTAAAGCAGTCAAAACCGGGATGTTAGCTGATTCTCAGACGGTACAAACGGTGGTCCAAAACCTGCAGCGCTACGACTTTGGTCCGCTAACCGTTGATCCGGTGATGATTGCCAAGGGTGGGGCGCCGCTCTTGGCTGATGAGGCCGTGGCCACCGTCCGCGACCAGCTCTTGCCGTTGGCCACTTTAATCACGCCAAATTTGCCCGAGGCCGAGGTTTTAACCGGCCAAAAGATCCGGACGGAAGCCCAGATGCGCCAGGCGGCTGAACACTTGCAGGCCCTGGGAGCGGCCAATGTCTTGGTCAAGGGTGGTCACTTGGGCGCAGACCAAGCGGCGGTGGATTACGTCTTACTGGCAAACGGACGGGACTTTTGGCTGACCAGTCCGCGGGTGGCGACCGCTAATACCCACGGCACTGGCGATACGATTTCGGCTTGCATAACGGCGGAATTAGCCAAGGGAGTCGACTTGGCAACGGCGATCCGGGTGGCCAAGGCCTACGTCACGGCGACGATTCGGGAAGGCATTCAAGTCGGGCACGGTCACGGCCCCTTAAATCATTGGGCGGTGTAGTAAAAATGAGATTTGAAACCACGATGTTAAAAGCCTACCTGGTGGGCGGGAGCCAGGATACCCAGGGGCGGCCCGATCAGCTGTTAGCTAAAGTTGAAGTTGCCTTGCAAAACGGCATTACCATGTTTCAGTACCGGGAAAAGGGACCTGGCGCTTTGACCGGGGGAGCTCGGATCCAGTTGGGACATCGGTTGCGCGCGCTATGTCGCCAGTACGATTGTCCCTTCGTGGTCGATGACGACCTCGCCCTGGCCAGCGAGCTGGGGGCGGACGGGATTCACGTCGGCCAACGCGACCAGGGAATTGAAGCGGTGCTCGCGGCCGCCCAAGCCGCGGGGCTCTTTGTCGGCTACTCTTGTGCGACGGCGGCCCAAGTGGCGCGGGCCAATCAATTAGCTGGGGTGGCCTATGTAGGCAGTGGACCAGTCTTTCCGACGATTTCGAAGGCGGATGCCGATCCGGCCCTAGGGGTTGCGGGGCTAGCGGCGTTGGTAGCCCAAAGTTACCATCCGGTCGTGGCGATCGGGGGACTTAACGCAACCAATTTAGCCACTGTCTGGACCACCGGGGTGGCCGGGACGGCGGTGATTTCGTTGGTGCTGGGGGCCCATGATGTGGCCAAAGCGACGCGTCAATTTGCCAATTATGCCAAAATTAAAAGTTAAAAATCAGCCGAAACCGCGTATATATAAAGTAGGGCCTTTAAAAGGGGACCTACTTTTTTTCGTTGGGAGGAAATGACATGCAGGAATTTACCCATTGGTTGCAGTTGGCCAGTCAGCCTGGGGCCAGTTTGGCCACCGAAAAGCAATTACAACAACAGATGGTACGCTTGGGCTTTGATCGAAGTGATTTTGAAGCCCTTTTAGCGGTGGTGGTGGAATTGCGGGTTTGGGAAGTTTAGGTAGTTAATCCAATTCGGGGTACTTGTTATCACGGCTTAAGCGCATTTAGACGCCCAGCTCAGCGGAAGAGCTGGGCGTTTTGAATTGCCGCGGGACTTTGCCAAAATTTAACCAGCCCCCGCCCAGCGGTCTGGTATAATAAAGCCGGTGAGCTTTCGGGGGCGGGGGGTAGTTCGTCCCCTGTCACCGGCACGCTGCGCCTACCAGTGTTCCAGCGGAAACGACGGCCCTGCTGGGGCAAATTTTGCGGTGGGGAAGCGAACTTAAAAAAATTAACGAAAGTGGTTGACATTTGCCCCGGTGACCGGTAATATATTTAACTGTTGTCAGGTAATGACAAGGACTTCATTTCGGGAAATAGCTCAGCTTGGTAGAGCACCTGGTTTGGGACCAGGGGGTCGCAGGTTCGAATCCTGTTTTCCCGATTCATCAACGGCCGTGGTAAGCAATTACCACGGCCGTTAATTTTTTACCAAGGGGAATTACGATGGAATTTTCATTTGCCCAGTCCAAGCAGCGCCGGGTCTATCTGCTGTATAGCCTGGTCTTTATTTTAATTGCGGCTTGTATGTACGGCACCTACCTGGTGACGGGCAACAGCTTGATTTGGAATAAGGATCCGCTCAATCAGCACGTCCCGCTCTTGATTGAATATCGCAAGGCCGTCTTACACTTTTTGACCCACCCGTTGGGCCCGCACCAGTGGTGGTCCTGGCGGATGGGGCTGGGGTCGGATACCTTTGCGATCTTTTCCTATTACACGATCGGGGACGTCTTTGCCTACCTGGCCCTGCTGTTTCCGGCTGGCAAAATGGTCTTGGCCTACCAGGTGATGGTGGTGCTGCGCCTGTACTGTGCCGGGCTGGCCTTTGTCTGGTTTGCCCGCCACTTTAAGCTGGCCGATTGGGTGATCGTGGCCGGGGCGGTCGTCTACCTGGTTAATTCTTACCTGCTCTACGCCAGCTTAGCCCAGCCCTTTTTTACCACCACCTTCATCCTGTTCCCACTCCTAGTCGTGCAGGTCGAACGAATTCTGCAGGGGGGCTCGTGGTGGCCGCTGGCCGGGGCTTTTGTCTGGATGCTGGTCAATAATTACTACCTGGCCTACGTGCTGGGGATCGGGACCTTCTTGTTCTTGGTCCTGCGGGTGCTGACCCATTACCGGGGGCGCTTGGACTACGGGGTCACCATCTTGAAGCTGGGCTTGGCGACGGTGACGAGTCTGCTGTTAAGCGCGGTCTTGTTAGTACCAGAAGTTTTGACCGTCATGAATTCCACCCGGGCCGGTTCGACCTTTGCCAATGGGCTGACGACCTACCCGGCGTATTACTACCTCTTCTTGCCCAAGGCCTTGATTAACGGCGGCCAGTGGTCCTTTATGTTCTGGGCGGCGCTGGGGATTGTTTCCTTTGGCTTCTTGGCCCTGGTCTACGTTTACTTGCAGCCTAAACGCTACCCGCTGTTGGCGCTCAGTTTGGCCCTCGCCTTGGTAATGCTTTTGATTCCGGCGGTTGGCGCCTTTTTCAATGGGCTGATGGCGGCCTCGAACCGCTGGACCTTGCTGATTTATTTGCCGATCGCCATGGCGGTCTGTTTACTTCTCCAACACGTCGGTGAGTTGACCCGCCACCAGCTGCTGGTAATGTCGTGGGCGACCGCGGTCTACCTGCTGGTCGTTTTGGCCACTTACTTCCTTAAAAATGATGCGGCCCTCTTTGTACCGTTGACCTGCCTGTTGGGTGGCCTGCTGTTATTGTGGCTGATTCACGCGGGGGTGGTGGCCCACCCGGGGCGGTGGCTGCTGGCCTTGATCTTGGCCAACGCCGGCTTTAACGCCATTTACGCCGCCTTTCCGTACAACGGGGACTTCGCCAGCGCGATGCTGCCGCGCGGGGCCTACCAGCGTTTGACCACCCAGCGTTACGGGGGCTTGGAAAAGGGGCTGAGTAAGCAGCCGACCTACCGGGTTTCGACGCTCAGTCAAAATGATATCGTCAGCGACGTCTTGAATGATAATGACTTGACGACCGGGATGCACAATATCGATTCCTACTACTCGCTGCAAAATCAGTACCTCGGTCAGTTCAGCCAGGACTTGCAAAACACCCAGTACCAGGCCAACGTCCCGCTGCGGCAGGTCGATGACCGGAGCGTCTGGCTGAACTTTTTAGGGGTCAAGTACCTCTTTGTCCAAACCAACAGCGCTAACGCAACTAAGTGGCCGCAGGGGTATTTCTTGGATCAGGCGACAGAGCCCCAATACGATTACAATGCCAAGCAACCAGCGGGAGCGACTAAGAAGGAGGATTTGCCACCGATCCAAACCGTCCGGCTCAAGAGTCAGCAAAACTTCCCGCTCCTGTATTGGCAAAGCACCGCCATCACCCCGGCTCAATACCGCCAGTTGGGGCCAACGGCTAAGGAGCGGGCACTGGCCAGTGGGGTGGTCGTTGCGGACCACGTGGCTCAGAAGCTGACGCCGGCGGATTTAACGGGTAACGTCGTCAAGCTCAAGAGTCAGCTGATTTCCAACCGCTTTAACCAGGTTAACCCGGCGAACTTGCACTACCGCGACGCCGAGGAGACCTACCAGTTGGTCTTACCACAATTGACCAACAAACAATTTGCCAAGCGACTTAAGGAAAGTGAGCTTCACGTTGAATTCAAGGCGATCAAGTACCAGCCACTGACCCTCAAGCAGCAATTAGCTGCGGAAATGGCCCACGCTAAGCAAACCGCCAACTTTAATCCGGGCGCGGTCTTAAATGAAAAGTCGGTCTGGTACAAGCACTGGCGCTACCACCTCATCAATGGTTCGCCCGACATCAGCTACACCCTGCAGCTGACCAGCAAGTACGGGACCGAAAAGATCAGCCAGCCCAAGCAAAGCGTCCTGTCCTTCTTTAAGGTCGTTAAAAATGGGACGATGAACGTTGGCTACTTTGCTAAGCACTTACCGACCCAGTTGACCTTTAAGCCGACTAAGCTCGGCACCTACCATTTGAAATACCAGGTGGTTGCCGCGCGGATGGGGGCCAAGTACCAAAGCGAAGTGCGCCAAATCCAAGCCCACGGGCTGAAAAAGCTGCATTTCGCGCCGAACACGGTCAGCGGGCAGCTGACCACGTCGCGCTACGGGGTCTTGACCTCGTCGATTCCGTATTCCAAGGGCTGGACGGCGACCGTTGATGGCCACCCGGCCCCAGTCTTGCGGACCAATACCGCCTTTGTCGGTTTGGCCCTGCCGGCGGGGGACCACCGGATTAAGCTGACCTACCACGTGCCGGGCTTGCGAGTGGGGGCTATCATCAGCTTGATTGGACTGGCCTGGACCGCACTGTTAGCCGGAATTACCTGGTGGGTCCGGCATCACCGGGGCGCCTAGACCAAAAATGTTAAAAAAGTTGGGATTAACCCTTGCAATTACCGCTGGATTTGCTATACTAATGAAGTCGTCAAATGATGACCAACAAATTGGGCTATGGCCAAGCGGTAAGGCAACGGTTTTTGGTACCGTCATGCGCTGGTTCGAATCCAGCTAGCCCAACTCATTGAAGCGATCAGCAAAGGCTGGTCGCTTTTTTTTGTGCGCCCGGCATGGGCGATAACTAGGCGGTGAAAGTCCGCTGTGGACCGTAGTAGTCGGAACCACGAGCCAAGGACAAGGGTGTCCATCGCGAGGTAGAATCTGAAGGAAGCCTGACGAGCAAATCACTGCACTGATGAACAAGAATCGGCTATAGGGCCAGGGGGTGCGGATAAGGTTGCCGAATAAACTGAAGTCCAATACTACTCGAAGCAAGCCCTGGTAAAGCTGGCAGTGAGATGGTGGGAAAGTTATCGTCCTTACCCGGAGAGGTCTGTCAGACAAGGCCTGAGCGGGAATACCCAAATGGAACTCGGATCAAGCCAGCCAGTGATGGTGGTTGAGTCTGGCAAAAGTCAGCCGAGGTCATGGTAGCGACAAAGATCGCGAAGGACCGAACAGTAACAACGTCCACGGATATTGGAGGTAGCAAGCATGCAACAATCGCAGAAGACAGAAACCAAAGCTGACCGCCAGGGGAAAATAGGGATGGAAGGCCAATGATACCTTGGGGTGCGTAGCAGTGCTGTTAGTGAAAATAACGTTCGACGTGACACATGGCGGCTCAGAGAACGGATTCTAAGCAATAAGAATCTAGAGAAAGCTCGCAAACAAGTTCGCAAGAACAGGGGAGCCGCTGGAATCGATGAAATGACGGTCCAGGACCTAATGGGCTATCTGATCAACACGGGGACGAACTGAAAGCACAACTGGCGGCTGGAACTCAGTAGGAAGGACGCTAACACTTACGCAAATACCCGCAAGGGGATTTGGCGAACCGCGCATAGTAAGACGTTAACGTATGCCTTAACGAACCAAAAACTCGAGCGAATGGGACTGATGAACATGGCCCATTCGCTCGAGCAGATTCAAAGTGTTTAAGTTACTGAACCGTCGTATACGGATCCGTACGTACGGTGGTGTGAGAGGTCGGTAGTTGAATTAATCGACTACCTCCTACTCGATTCTCGTAATTCTTGTTTCGTGTAATACGTTTTAGAGGCTGGAAAAAAAGTCCCAAGACTCAAAGACCGCTAGAAATCACGTTACTAAAAACGTTGATTCCTAGCGGTTTTTAATATAACTATTTTCTAAAATTCATCTGAAAATATAGTTTTTTCCCAGTCTCTAAAGGAGCAGAGAAATGAAATTTGTTGCCAGTCATCACGAAATGGCTGATTTGGAGAATTTAGATCTCCTGGTCCATCAGCTCTTGGTACTCGCGCATCTGGAAGGGCAGGTTATGCTCGTTGACCATCTGCGGCGGTAGCTGACTGGAACCTGCCGTGCCGGCAGAACCCTAGTCAGCCTCGCGAGGGCAAGACGACGAAATCGATTGCTGTGCAATCACGATTTCTGTCTTGCTCCTTTTCCACGGTATAAGTCCTGTTCTGATCATCCCGCGCATAAACGTCAATCCGAATTCCCTTGGCCGTCGGGGTCGCTTGGATCGTGTGCTGGGGATCGGCGTCCTTGACCCACTGGATCGTCAATTCCGGTAGTGCCCGCCGGAGCAGTTCAGCGCACAAAGTCGGATTGGTCATCACCGTCCCAAAGATCGGGTCGTCTTTGATCGTTTTACGCTGCCACTCGGCGCGCAGGGCTGCGCGTTCCTGGGCTAAATTCTCTGGCATTATGTTCGCCTCCTGTCGATTTTTCGAGGGGCGTTACCCCTCTACTTTATATATACGTCAAAAGGGCGAATTTTTAACTTTTTAATTTTGCGGCGCCCCGCTTTTTTTGCCCACGCCCCGCTGGAAGACATACGACAGATCTGCAGATTTACGCCACGTCGCCGGCAAACCCGCGTCAGATCGGCCTTTTGCGTACGATAGATCTGGCGCAGATTTCTAGATTAATGTCATTAAGTTAAGGATTGAAATACGGTTAGTGGGTCACTTTTGTC
>LBJMJ02800__coassemble_1035_pt1 | contig 8968 bp, 8 predicted proteins | sample LBJMJ02800__metabat2_high_PE_010 | metagenome-assembled genome bin LBJMJ02800
GGTTCCCCAGGCCCTGCACCAAGTCAGCTTATGGCTGTACCCAAAGAAATAGGACTTCACCATGAAAAAAACGACCCTTACTTACCTGTTCCTCACGGGGCTCTTGGTGGTCACAGGCGGGATCGCTTTGACCAACGGGGCCAGTCACTTCAGCTTGCTGGCCCTGTCGCCAACCGCCCAAAACACCCTCTTTAACATCCGCCTGCCACGGATCCTCGCCGCCCTCTTGGCCGGGGCCACCGTCGCGGTCAGCGGGGCCTTATTCCAGGCCGCCCTGCGCAACCCAATCGCCGATCCCGGGATCATGGGGGTCGCCAGCGGGGCGCACCTGTTCGCCCTCCTCGGTGGCCTGGTCATCCCCGGCCTCTTTTTCAACCGGGTCCTCTGGGCTTTGGCCGGGGGCTGGCTGGCCTTTGAGCTCTTGGTCCGCTTCCAACCTAAAATGGACCCCTACCGGCTGATCTTAGTCGGGGTTGCGATCAACGCCATGTTCAGCGGCTTCACCGCCTTAATCCCCACCATGCCGGGCCAAAGCAGCCTCTCGCTGGCCACCGTCACTTGGACGCAAACCACCCTCTTAGCCGTCCTGGGCCTGGGGGGCTTGATCATTGCCGTCCTGCTGGCGCCGTGGGGCAATTACCTCAAGGTCAGCGACGCCCAACTGGTCTCACTCGGCCAATCGCCGCAGCACTTGCGGCGCGGGCTGTTGTTAACGGCGGTCTTTTTAGCGGCGACGACCACGGCCTGCGTCGGCGTTCTCGCCTTCATCGGGATCATCGTCCCCCACCTGGGCCGCCAACTGGTCGGCCGCGATTATAACCGCCTACTGCCCTTTACCATGCTGGCCGGGGGCTGGCTGTTGCTCTTTTTCGATACCCTGGGCCGGCTGGTCATCCAACCCAGCGAACTGCCCGCTACCGCCCTCTTGGCGATCTTTGGCGGTCCATGCTTGATCTGGATTTTGAAAGGGGGGACCACCCATGCTTGACGCGCAACACCTCCGTTTTGCTTATCCGCAGCAAGCCCCGCTCATTGACGACCTGTCCTTGACCATCCCCGAGCACCAAATCACGACCCTGCTCGGGCCGAACGGTTCCGGGAAATCCACCCTGTTGAAACTCTTGACCCGCCAGCTCCAGCCCCAAGCCGGCCACGTTCACCTCGCCGGCCAGGACCTCTGGCGCGCCTACTCGGCCCAAAGTGCCGCCCAACAAATCGCCGTCGTCCACCAGCACCACGAATTGTATGATGAGCTGACGGTCGCCGATTTAATCCAACTTGGCCGCCTCCCTTACCAAAGCTCCCTCTTTGCCGACCCGGCCCCCGCGGATACTGCCGCCATCATGGCCGAACTGCAGCTGACCGCCTTGGCCGACCGACCGGTAAAGCAATTATCCGGGGGCCAAGCCCAACGCGTCTGGCTAGCGCTCGCCCTCAACCAAGAACCGACCTACCTCTTCTTGGATGAGCCCACTACCTACCTGGATTTGCACTACCAGACCGAGTTTCTCCGCTTATTGCGGCAATTAAATCAGCAGCGCGGGTTGACGATCGTAATGATCCTGCACGATTTAAATCAAGCCCTGCGTTACAGTGATTACTGCTGTTTATTGGACCACGGGCAGTTGGTCGCCACCGGGACTCCCCAACGTGTTTTGACCCCCGCCCGGGTCAAAACCACCTTCCAGTTGGAATGCGACCTCATAACGACCAAGTATGGCCCGGTCCTAATCCAAGCCTGACGGGCCGTTGACCTAACGCGCCAACGGGCTTACACTGGGGACAACGAACACGAAAGAAGGTCGCACTATGTTTCCCATGCTCGGCTTAAAGGCCAGTTCTGACCCCCGGCAAATCATGGACCGGCTCAAGCACCAGCCAGCCGTCTTTGAATTTTTCACTGACCAGCCTGACTTTACCCCCAGTGGACTGACCCACCTCAAGCAAATGATTGGCCAGGTGCAAAACCAGGGGATTTCCCAGATCGTCTTGCACCAGCCAATGAACTTCCAGGGCCACCACACGGAAGTCATCACCCCGCAGGACCAGTTTCCGGCTCTGTACGACTTTGTCCACCGCACCGCGGTAACCTTGATTCAAGTTGCCAAGGAGACCGGCACCCAGGCCTTGATCCATGGTTCCTACGACGATCAACACGGCTTTGATGAAATGCTGGCCGCCTACCCCAACGTCGCGGCCGCACGCCAGGTCGGCTTTGACGTCCTGGATCGCTTGCAGGAATTTGGTGGTGAGCACGTGATGTTTGAAAATTCGATCTCGCCGGTCTTTTTCTACGGCGATCCGGCCGTCGAAGATGCCATCCTGGCCCACGGCTACCGCTTGGCTTACGACGTCTCCCACGCTTTTATCACCGTCCATGGTGATAACGACCGCTTGATCGCCAGTTTGGACCACTTAAAAGAGCAGATCGTCCACTACCACCTGGTCGATTCAATGGGCCAAACCCACGACAGCCTGCCCTTGGGGGAAGGCCGGATTGCCTGGCCCCGGGTCCTGCCCCACCTCAACCCGGCGGCCACTGACATCTACGAAATTGACCTTAAGGACCAAGCCAACTGTGCCGAACAAGTCGCCAGTCATCAATACTTACAACAATTTATGTAGACGAAAAAATGGGCCACGCTGCGTGGTCCATTTTTTGTGTGTGATTGATTGCTGCGCTGGCAAGAGCTGCCCCCGCGCAAAGTTAAGCTGCGAAACTGCGCACTTCACTAAGCAGTTGTTAGCCTAATTCCTTTTCTACCAAGGCCTTGACCTCTTCGTCCGTGGCACATTCGTTGATCGCTTTGTCGACCAGGTTAGCACATTCGGCCGTATCCAAGTCCTTCATCGTGCTCCGGGTCCGCAAAATCGACGTCGCACTCATGGAGTATTCGTCTAAGCCCATCCCCATCAGCAGTGGCAAGGCGTACTTGTCGCCGGCCATTTCACCACACATGGCGGCCTTGGCCCCGTGACGGTGGGCTGAGTCGATCACGTGCTTGATCAAGCTCAAGAAGGCCGGGTTCAGTGGTTGGTACAGGTAGGAAACCTTGTCGTTGCCCCGGTCGGCGGCAAAGTTGTATTGGATCAAGTCGTTGGTCCCAATACTGAAGAAGTCGACTTCCTTGGCCAGGTTGTCGGCATTAATGGCCGCCAGTGGCACTTCGATCATCATCCCGAGTTGGACGTTCTTGCCGATCCCCGGGTGGCTGGCTTGCAGTTCCGTCAAACATTCGTTGTAGATCGCCTTAGCGGCCCGCAGTTCCGCCACCGTCCCGATCATTGGGAACATGATCCCCAGTGGGCCAAATTCTGAGGCCCGAATCAAGGCCCGCAGTTGAGGCTTAAAGATGTCTGGCCGTTCCAAGCAGATCCGGATGGCCCGGTAACCCAAGAACGGATTTAATTCTTCCGGCAGTGGCAAGTAATCCAGCGGCTTGTCACCCCCGATGTCTAAGGTCCGCACGACCACCGGCTTGCCGTTCATCCCGACGACGGCCTTTTTGTAGGCTTCAAATTGTTCGTCTTCACTTGGCAAGTGGTCGCTGCCCATGTACAGGAATTCGGAGCGGAAGAGGCCGACCCCATCGGCCCCTTGCTTGACCGCATCAGCCACGTCATCTGGCGTCCCGATGTTGGCCGCAATTTCAAATTCCTTGCCGTCCTTGGAAACGGATGGGGCGTCGACTAACTTCGCCCATTGGGCCCGTTGCTTTTCAAAATCGGCGGCCTTTTGTTCGTATTCCTTAACCGTGGCGTCATCCGCGTCCACGATCACGTCCCCGTTCAGCCCGTCAACAACCATCATTTGCCCATTTTGAGCCGTCGTCGTGATGGATTCTGAGCCCACCACGGCTGGAATCCGCAGGGTCCGGGACATAATGGCGGCGTGGCTGGTCCGCCCACCGAGGTCCGTAACAATCCCCTTAACAAACTGGGCATCCATCTGGGAGGTGTCGGATGGGGTGATTTCCTTAGCCACAATTACCACCGGGTGGTCGATGCCGGCAATGTCTGGCAATTGCTTACCCAACAGGTGGGCTAAGGCCCGCTTGGCCACGTCCTTGACGTCGGCCGCCCGTTCTTGCATGTATTGGTTGTCGACCATCGCAGCCAACATGTCGGCAAAGCCAGTCATTACCTTGTCGACCGCTGCTTCGGCCCCGGTGTGGTTTTCTTCAATATCCGTCTTAATTTGCCCCATCATTTCCGGGTCGGACAAGATGGCAATGTGGGCATCAAAGACTTCCAATTCTTCATCGCCCAAGCGACCCTTGGCGTTTTCCTTGATCTTGCTTAATTCATCGATGGAAGCTTGAAAGGCCGCTTCCACCCGGGCGTATTCCGCCGCGGTATCTTCGACCTGCGTCGTTTCGTAGGTCAGATCCGGGTCGACCAGCAGGTACGCTGGCGCAATCCCAAAGCCGTCACTAGCCGCAATTCCTTTTACATCCGTTGACATCTGGTAATTTCCTCCTCGTCTTGGCAAACGTTTAACATTGACCATTATAAAACGCTTCCAGCAAAATTGCCACCTTTTTTGAACCGGTTTCAAATAATTCTGATTTTTCACATAAAAGTGGCCGGACCAACGTTAAGCAAAAACCAACTTTTCTCACGATTTGACCGGTCCAATAAAATTTTTAAAAATCATTGACAGCGCTTACATATTATTTTAGGATAGCCATGTATTAAAAACTCCGGGTTTAATTTCGTTTTTAAAAGGTTATAATCGTTAAACTTTTTATTTATTCCCATTTTATTTCCAATTATGCAATTTATTCAACGGTTAGCTAATTTTGATGCGAAATAAAGCGCGGAGGCGCATTTATTCCAGTTTTTTGTGCAGAAAGGACGCGTGTCAGTATGTTTAATTTCTTAAAGCCGTCCCCCGATGCAAAAGTGCAGGTTCCCGCCGACAAAGTCGAAGGGGTCTACAAACGCAAGCAAACCGGGGTCTTGATTGCCACTTGTATCTCTTATCTGGCCTACTACATCATTCGTTTGATTTTTACCACCGAACAAAAGCCGATTATGAAGGAATACGGCTTCTCCGTGGGGCAAATCGGGCTGATTCTTTCCTGTTTTGGGGTCGGCTACGGGATTGCTAAGCTCTTTATGGGGGGCTGGGTGGATAAGTCCAATACCAAGAATTTCTTGGCCTTTGGGCTCTACCTCTCCTGTATCTTTAACGCCTTTTTAGGCTTTACCAAGAACTTCTACGTCATTTTATTCTTAATGCTCTTTATTTCCTTTACCCAAGCGATGGGAGCGCCGGCTTGCCAACGGGAAATCAGCCTCTGGTTCTCCAAAAAGCACCGCGGGGTCGTCTTTGCCGTGTGGGCCTCTGCTCACAACGCCGGAGCCTTTGCCTGCGTGGCCTGCATCCAGTTAGCCACCCTCTTGTTCTCCGGCTCCTTGACGATGGTCTTTATCACCGCTTCCGTGATTTCGGCCATTATCGCTACCTTAATGCTGCTGATCAATTCTGAACGGCCCGAAAGTGAAGGGCTGCCGAACATGGCGGAATACTCCGGCCACGTTGAATTAAACGAAAAGGGCGAATCAACCGCCCAAGAACTGTCCGACAAGTCCTTTGCCGACATCCTTTTCCACGACATCTTAACCAATAAGGTCGTTTGGGCCGTCACCTTGACTTCAATGTCCATTTACATTGTTCGCTACGGGGTCATGTCTTGGATTCCTTCCTACTTGCCAACCAAGGGCTTCTCGGTCGAATGGGCCAAGTGGCTGGTCGGGATCTTTGAATTGTCCGCCGTACCGGGGGTCATCATTTTAGGCTTGGTCTCCGACCTGTTGAAGGGCCGGCGATCCTTTGTCTGCTTCCTGTGCGTAATTGCCATGATTTTGTGCTTAGTAACCTACTTTACCAGCACCAGCAAGGCCTTGATCACGGTCGTCCTCTTTATCATGGGGAGTTTGATCTACGCCCCACTGTCTTTGGTCGGGTTGATGGTGAATGAAGCCGTGCCAAACTACGCGGTTGGCATGTCGACCGGGTTTATGGGCTTCTTCCAGTACGTCTTTGGGGAAACGATGGCTACAGCCTTGATCGGGATGCTGGTCGACAAGTTCGGTTGGGGCGCTTCATCTACGGTGATCTACATCGCCGCCGGGGTCGCCTTCCTCTTGCTGGTTTACCTCGTCTTTAAGGAACGGGCCATCATGAAGATGGAAGAGCAAGTCAACCAAACCAAGTAACGCCCAGGCAAATAATTAATGAACCTGAAACGGGCCGCTCCGATTGGGGCGGCCCGTTTTAGTTAAGATTTCACCACCCGCTTGTGGTGCTTAAACTTAATGAAGGGGTTACGTTTAATTGGAATAGCTTGCAAGAAGGTCGTCGCTAAGATCAACAGCGAGCCGACCACCATCGCCGAAGACAGGTGGGTCCCCAGCAACGTCACTGCCAAGACCGTCGCAATCAAGGGTTCAAACGCCCCTAAGATCCCCGCGGCCGTAGGATTGATGAAGTTCAAACTGCCTAAAAACATCGTGTACGCCGCCATCGTCCCAAAGAAAATGACGTAGGCGACCAACAGCCAGTCACCCCCGCTTAAGTGCGGGACCGGCCGTAACAACAATTCCGGCAACATGACCAGCCCGCCTAACAACATCGCCAACCCACAGACAGCAAAGGTATCAAAGTGTTGGAGCAACTTCACCGGCAATAAGGTGTACAGCGCCGCGGCCAAGGCACACCACAAGCCCCAAAACAGGGCCAGCGGCGTGAGGGTCAACGTTCCCAAGTGCCCGCCCGTCACCAGCAAAAAAGTGCCCAAGACCGCCAAGGCCACCGACAGATTATCAATCCGGCGCGGCCACTTCCGGGTACTGAGCGCGACCCAGGCGATGATGATGACCGGCTGGAGATATTGGATCACCGTTGCCGTGGGAGCGTTACTGTACCGGACCGCTAAAAAATAGGTCAATTGGGAATTGAGGGTCCCAAACAAAGCAAAGGCGATCAATTGCCACCGGGCCCAACGCTGGGTCACCAAGCCCTTAACGGCGCCCGGATTTTTCAACCAACTGACCAGCGTCAAAACCAGGCCCGCGCCCAGCAAGCGGACTGCCACCAGCCAGGTGGTCGTCATCGGGGTGTCATGAAATAAGTATTGAGCTGCCGCGCCCGAGCCACCCCAAAATGAGGCCCCGACTCCCGCTAACAACAGCCCCCGCGTGCGTTTTGTCATTACCAGTTTCCTCTTACTCTCGCAAAGTTGTCACTACTCTACCGCACGTCCTGGTGGCTTGCAACCACCAATTTTAAATTTTGGCAAAAAAGAACGGCGCGCCACGGGAAAGGGCAGTGGCGCACCGGCATAACTTCAGAATCGTAGCGGCAAGCTGTTAATGATGGTGCTTGGCCCGCAAGCGCCCAAAGGGGTTTAAATCCACCGGCAGGGCTTGGAGGAAGGTCGTCGCTAAAATCAACAGCGAACCGACCACCATCGCCGGCGTCAAGCGGGTGCCGAGCAGGCCAACCGCCAAAACGGTCGCCAGCAGTGGTTCAAAGGCGCCCAGAATCCCCGTCGCGGTGGGCGAAATGTAATTTAAACTGGCCAAGACCATCGTATAGGCCAGCAACGTCCCAAAAATGACCACGTAGGCCACCATCAGCCAGGCAAACCAGGTCAGGTGGGGCCAGGGCGTCAAAAACAATTCCGGCAGCATCAAAATCCCGCCGACCAACATCGCCAAGCCCGAGACCGCCAGGGTGTCAAAGTGTTGCAGAAGCCGGACCGGCAAGAGGGTACACAAAGCCGCGGCAACCGCGCACAACAGCCCCCAAAACAACGCTAAGGGCGTGAGGGTCAATGAGCCCGGGTGCCCATCGGTAATCAATAAAAAGGTCCCGAGCAAGGCCAACAGCACCGAAAAATTGTCAATCCGCCGCGGCCACTTGCGAGTCGCCAAAGCCACCCAGAGAATGATCAAGACCGGTTGGAGATATTGCAGGACCGTAGCGGTCGCAGCATTGCTGGCTTTAACCGCTAAAAAGTAGGCCAACTGGGAAAACAGGGTCCCTAACACGCTGTACCCCAAGAGGTGCCACCAGGCCCACCGGTAGCGGGTCAATTCCCTTAAGTGGGCCGGGTTGCGGTGCCAGCTGACCGCCGTCAAAATCCCCCCGGCTACCAGGAGCCGGACGGCGACCAGCCAGGCGGTGGTAACCGGCGTTTGTTCAAATAAATACTGGGCTGCCGCCCCCGACGCACCCCATAACGCGGCCCCACCCGCGGCCAACCAAATTCCTCGTGCTTGCTTGCTCATTATGAACTCTCCCCCTAAACGCTTTCAAACCTTCTTACTTTAACTTAGTCCGGGATGGAAAGCAAGGGGGAGCAAAAAGCGGGGCCGCATCCTGCCCCGCCAATGCTAATTAACCGAAATATGGGTTGCCAACCAACCAGCTGGCCACGCCGCCAAGCAAGACGATCAGCCCAAACCAGCCCCAACTGGTGGCGGGCCGGTGGCGCAACCGTCGCAAGCAGTAGCCCCCTAAACTAATGATGCCAATCAAGACCAGCCAATTGCCAACTAACATTAACCGTGGCATTTCCTTGCGCTTCCTTTCTAGTTCAACCAAGGTGACGCGATCATTATCGCCCCCTGAGCAAGATGCAAGGTCCGCGGCAAAAAATGCGCGGCTAGCCTTCCGCCGCGTAAATTCCAGCTTTTAAGCTGTCTAAGTCCACCTTCCCCTGCCGGAAGGCTTGATCGTGAATCGGCAAATGCTGTTCTAAACTATCAAAAATTTCCAATTCACCGGTTAATTCCCCACCAGTAAATTCTAAGACGTGCCCGGCAAACTGCCGGTCGTCACTAATAAAGTGCAAATGCCACCCAGCCGCCGTTACCGTCCCAAAAATATCCGGGGCATAATACCCCAACAAGGTCCCGCTAACGTGGGTTTGTTCAAAGACGGGTTGGTGCTTGG
>LBJMJ02800__coassemble_1038_pt1 | contig 8943 bp, 7 predicted proteins | sample LBJMJ02800__metabat2_high_PE_010 | metagenome-assembled genome bin LBJMJ02800
TTTTCGTCCATGTAAGTCAAGATTTGGTTGATCGTGATGTAAGGGACGTCCAAACGGTCAGCGACCTTAAACAGGTCATCGCGCCGCGCCATCGTACCGTCTTCCTTCAGGACTTCAATGATGACGGCAACCGGTTGAGCGCCCGCCAGGTAAGCCAGGTCAACGGAAGCTTCGGTGTGCCCAATCCGTTGGCGCAGCCCGCCGTCTTGCGCGTAGAGGGGTTGGATGTGGCCGGGGTGGTTAAAGTCGCTGGCCGTGGCCGTTGGCTTGGCGATTTGGCGAATCGTGGCTGCCCGATCAAAAGCAGAAACCCCGGTCGTCACGCCAGTGGCTTCAAACGTCCCGTCGCAAGTGGTCATGAAAGGCGTATCGTGCGGGTCCGTACTGTTTTCGACCATCTTCGTGAAGCCTAATGCGTGAGCCCGTTCGATTGTCAACGGTACGCACATTAAACCGTTGGCTTCCTTTAACATTTGGTAGACCGTTTCGGGGCTGATCCGATCAGCCAGGGCGACCAGGTCCCCTTCATTTTCACGATCTTCATTGTCCGATAAAATGATGAACCCACCGTTTTGCAAGGTCGTCAGGGCTTCTTCAACGGTGTTAAATTCATTTGCCATCTTGATAAATCCTCTCTCTCTATCGCTATCTCTGGTGAAAAGCCGAACCAAAACTTGATTCGTGACTTTATTATACGTAAAAATCGGATGATGTAAACATAAAGCGACGAAAAGTTCGCGATTAACGAGTGATTTGTAATTTTGTTTTGTGAAAATTCGGCTAGAGTGAAGTGAAACCGCCGTCAAACTTTGCACATCATTGTTCGGGTGGGCTGGGGTTGACGGGCAAAAACTTCGTCCCACCCGAAACGTTCGGAACCAAAAACCACCGGCTACTACCGGTGGCTAAAGCTTAATCAGCGCGATAAACTTCTTGGCCCGCTAGCCAAGTTGCTTGGACGCGGATGTCTTTGATTGCTTCGTGTGGGACGGTAAAGATGTCATCGCTTAGGATCACAAAGTCGGCTGCTTTGCCAACGCTCAGGCTACCGTTATGGGTAAACTGGCCCAGTTGGGCGGCCCACTTAGTATAGCCAAGGACTGCTTCGGGAACCGAAATGGCTTGGTCAGCATTCACCACCTGCCCATTTGCTGCGCGCCGGGTTACGGCTGCGTAAATACTGTAGAAGGGGCTGTCTGGCTCGTACCACGGGGTGCACGGGGCATCAGAACTGAGCGCTGTCAAGGCCTTGGTCTGCATCATTGCCTTGAGGCGGTAGGCCAAGCGGAACTGCTGCGTGTTTAAATAGGTCCGGTAGGATTCGTCTTCGGCAAAGAAGAAGATCGGTTGGGTGGCCAGGCCGTACGTCATTTGGGCCTGATCAATTTGGGCCAGCATGGCGTCACTCAAAAGCGAAGCGTGCTCAATGCGAACAGACGGGGTTCCGCTCAGCCACGGGGTGAGGTCTTTGGTGGTATCAATGACCAATTGAATTGCCGCATCCCCCATGGCGTGAATCGCTATTTGCAAGTGATGATCTTTAGCGTAGGCGACGGCTTGGGCTAATTTTTCGCGGTCCGTCAGTAGCACGCCCCGTTTGCCAGAGGGGTAGGGCGCTTGATTATCAGCCGTTTCGCCCGAAATCGAGCCGTCCATGAAGACTTTGATCCCGGCAATGCGCAACTGGTCGTCGGCCCCAGCCGCCAGGTCTTCACCGTTGAGCTCATCATAGACGTAATACAGTGAGGCCCGCGGTTGGAAGCCCGCCGCCTTGGCATCACGATACAGCTGGAGGGAATCGTAAGGGTGTAAGCGGCCCATCATTTCACCGATGGCCACGATCCCGTTTTGTAAGTAGTGCTGGGAAGATTGGGTCAGGTTGGCAACGTCGGTCTGGTAGCTTTGGGCGGACTTGGCGCGAATCAACAGTTGCGTGGCCGCCACTTCGCGCATAAAACCGGTTGGCCGGCCGTCTGCAAAGCGTTCAATCTTGCCACCGACCGGATCGGGGGTCGTGGCATCAATGCCGGCGAGGGCTAAGGCTTTGGAATTTCCGACGGAGGAGTGACAATCCGAGCGATACAAAAAGATCGGTTGGGTGGTGGAGACTTGATCCAGGTCGTCCACGGTCGGGGCCCGGTGTTCGGCTAATTTGGTTTCGTCAAAGCCCCAGCCTTCGATCCAAACGTCCGCTCCCTGGCCATAGGCGGGCGAGGCTTTTAAAGCGGCGATCAGTTCAGCAATGCTGTTAACGTGGGGCGGGGTACAAGCCACCCCGTGCAAGGCGTCGGCGATGTACTTGGGGTGGGTGTGACAGTCGATCAAGCCGGGCAAGACCGTTTGGCCGTGTAAATCAATTGCCGCCGGATCAGTGACGTCCGCTTGGTCACCGATCCAGCTGACCTTTCCATGGTCAATCGTCATGGCTGACGCAAAGCTGGTCGCATCGGTACCGCGAAAAATTTTGGCGTTGGTGAATGTTGTTGACATAAAAAATAAAACCTCCCTTTTTGTGTTCGATTATATACTTAATATTAATGGTACCGCTACCATTATTTTATGAAAGATGCTGAAAATTTAATTGGCCGCACTTTTTGTAGCTTCAAGCTTTGTGGACGGTGATCGCCGACGTTGAAATCCTAGCTTAAAGTCATTAAAATAATCATGTAAACGCTATCATTCAGATGCCGCCGGGGCAAGTGATTTGTCAGGGGGCAGGTTTTAAAGGAGGTCTTTTTCATGGTTGAACGCGAAAACGCCAATGTGTTGTGGTTTGACGAATTGCGGCGGGCGGACGTCGATTTGGTCGGCGGGAAGTCATCTTCCTTAGGGGAAATGACGTCGGTCATGGACGTCCCGGTACCGTTTGGGTTTGCGACTACGGCCGCAGCTTACCGGCGCTTCATGCAAGAAACCGGGATCAATGATCAAGTCAACGCCCTGCTAGCGGCTTTGACGGATTATGAAGACTCGGATGCCTTGCATACGACTTGTAGCCAGATTCGCCAAATTATTGTCGATGCGACCATGCCCGCGGACTTGGCGGCGGAAATCGAAGCGGCTTATGAACAGCTCGGGCAACGGATGGGGGAAACGGATCCCTTTGTCGCGATTCGCTCTAGTGCCACCGCTGAGGACTTACCCGATGCCTCCTTTGCCGGCCAACAAGAATCTTACCTGAACATCAAAGGGGCCCAGGATGTCGTCAAGAAGGTCCAAGAATGTTACGCCTCGCTCTTTACCGACCGGGCCACCTACTACCGGCAAAAGCAGGGGTACCCGCATGAAAAAGTGGCCCTGTCAGCAGCCGTGCAAATGATGGTCTTCTCTAAGGCGGCCGGGATTATGTTCTCCGTGGACGTCACCAACGGGGATGATTCCAAGATTGTGATTGACGGGATCTATGGCCTTGGTGAATATATTGTGTTGGGGAAGGTGACCCCAGACCACTTTGTTGTCGACAAGGCCAGCTTAAAGATTGTCGAGCGGGATCTGACCAGCAAGCCGGTGCGGTTGATCCGCAAGCCGGGCAGTGGGGTAAAAGAAGAGCCGGTCCCAGCGGAATTACAAGCTCAGCCGGTCTTAACGGATGCGCAAGTCGAAGAACTAGCGGGCTACGTCAAGCAAGTCGAAGCCCACTATGGCTGCTACATGGACATGGAATTTGCCCTGGATGAGCGGACGGATAAGCTCTGGATCGTCCAGGCCCGGCCGGAAACGGTCTGGTCCCAAAAGAACAAGCAAACTGGTGGTAAAAAGGAGGCAACGACGATGGCAACAACGGATGCAAAGGTCTTGGTCAAGGGCTTGCCTGCCAGCCCAGGGTTAGCGGCCGGAGTCGCCCACGTGATCGAAAATCCCGAAGATATTGATACCTTCAAGGAAGGCGAAGTCTTAGTAACGTTGATGACTTCCCCGGACTGGGTACCCGCGATGAAGAAGGCTAAGGCAATTGTGACCAACAACGGGGGGATGACCTGTCACGCCGCCATTGTCTCCCGGGAAATGCAGATCCCATGTATTGTCGGAACCAAGAGTAAGGGCCAAGCCGTGACGGAAGCGGTTAAGACCGGTGAGGTGATTACCGTCGACGCCAAAAACGGGATCGTTTACCAGGGGGATATTACGGCCAGCTTGCAACCAGCTACCCCAACGGCCAGTGCGGGGGCAGCTGTTGCGGCCGAATACTTCCCGCCTACGGCAACTCACGTAATGATGAACCTGGGGGACCCGGATTTAATCGATAAGTATGCCGACCTGCCGGCCGATGGGATTGGCCTGATGCGTGAAGAATTCCTGTGGACGACTTACATTCACGCCCACCCGCTGTATTTGATTGAAAAGGGAGAACCAGACAAGGTCGTCAACATGCTGGCTGACGGGATTGCCAAGGTCGCCCGGACAATTGCGCCGCGGCCGATGGTCCTGCGGCTGTCTGATTTCAAGTCCAGTGAATACCGCAATTTGGAAGGCGGGGAAAAGTATGAACCGCAAGAGCCAGCCGACTTGCTGGGCTGGCGGGGTGCTTCGCGTTACTATGACCCGAAGTACATCGAAGCCTTTAAGTTGGAACTGGGGGCTGTGAAGAAGGTTCGCAATGAATTCGGCCTGAAGAACCTGAACGTCATGATTCCATTTGTTCGGACGGTTGACGAAGCCAAGAAAGTCACTGACATCATGGCAGCGGAAGGTTTGCAACGGGGGGCTGATTTCAAGGTCTACATGATGGCCGAAATTCCATCCAACATCATTTTGGCGGACCAGTTCAACCAATACATTGATGGGTACTCAATTGGCTCCAACGACTTATCGATGTTGATCCTAGGGTGTGACCGGAACAATGATACGGTCGCCCACCTCTTTGACGAACGGAACTTAGCCGTGAAGCGGGCGATTCGCCATTTGATCAAGACGGCGCACAAGGATGGCAAGACCGTGTCGATTTGTGGGCAGGCGCCATCCGAATACCCAGAATTTACCGAATTCTTGATTCAAAGCGGGATTGACTATGTTTCGGTTAACCCGGACATGGTCAAGTTGACCAAGCGCAACGTTGCCCACTTTGAACAACGAATTCTGCTCGACCAAGCTACCGGGCGGGGCCGGCAAGATCCAACCAATTATGCTTGGGAATAGTTGACCGATCACTAACTTCAACTGAACCCCTCAGCCAGCGATGAAAAATTACAACACGAAAAACCGTTAGAATTACGTTGCGCAACGTTGATTTCTAACGGTTTTTTTACGCGTGCTAATATTGCGCTGCTAAGTTAGCTTAGTCCTTACCAGCTCGCTTTTTTGACGCCAGGTAATTGGCCGGCATGGGCCAACCGGCGAAAATTTAAGCGCGAAAGGCCAAAAGCGCGGAGGTATCCACGGGAGCGCCCATCGAGGTGATCCCGGTGGCGTAAACGCGTTGGAGAGGCATTGCGTGGCAGCTTGGCCAGGCCAGCATAATCGCCAGCGGCTTTAAGAGCGGCTCGCTTTACTGCATATTTCGCCACCGTGGCTTCCTTGCGTTTAGCTGTTTCAATTTTTCCTTTTCGCGCCATTATTTCCCTCCTGCTTTTTTCCGCCGTTTATATTCATGAATAACTTTAAGGGCCCGTTTTCGAGTTTTGATATTGGGGCTTTTCAGCATGCGATAGGCAGTTGAAAGATCCATATTGTCCCTCCTTGAGAGTAGTTAAGGTTAATAGTAATAATTACCATTAAATATTTTAGCGAAGTTAGCTTCTTTTGTAAATAGTAACTTTTACTATTTGCAAACAAACTCTTTGCATGTGTTGATCACCAGAAGCGAAGCAAGGCTTGATTTTCAAGTAAATGTTAGAACTAATAACAAAAATTTTTTGCTAGTTACAAGTCAACTCGCATGAGGGAAACTGAAAAGCTCCCCAGCAACACTTGTTATCAGTGTTGCTAGGGAGCTTGGCGCTCATTGACTAATGAAATGCGTTGGGTAAGTTCAGGTGCTTACTTTTTCTTGGTGTTAACGATAGGCTTGTTGTCTAAATCCGTCCGGACCACGAGGACGTCACAAATGGCCGTCCGCGTTACAAATTCAGTAACTGAACCAATCAAGATCCGTTCCACCGCGTTTAACCCTGTGGCCCCGATCATAATCAGGTCCGCGTGGGATTGTTGTGGGACTTCCTTGGCGATCAAGGTCTTTGGTGCCCCATATTCGATCGTGTAGGAAACGTTGTCGACGCCTTGTTGCTTAGCGTAGTCGATGTATTGTTCCAAGGTCTTCTTTGCCGTCTTGGTAACTTGTTCGACCATGGAGCTGTCAAAACTGGAAATGTTTTGGAAAGCCCGGGTATCAACAACGTGCAGTAATTGTAATTCCGTATCCTTCCCATTCCGCTTCGCAACAGCGACCGCCTTCTTAAAGGCTAATTCGGCTTCCTTTGAGCCATCAACTGGAACCAAAATGTGGTGGTATTGTTGAACAGCCATAAGACTACCCCCTTATTCTCTTTGTTACTTATATTTTATACCTTATACAGGAATTCGTAAAGAAAACTAAGGTTTTAAGAGCAAAGAACTGACTGAAATCGCCATCAATAATTCGACGACACAGCCTAAGATCAAGGTCGCAAAAATCAAGGGCAAGTTCAGACTGATGGTCGCCGCTCCAGCTAACAGGGTCATGGCCGCCATGATCACTAGCCAGAGCTGGCTGATCGTTTTAACGCTGGCCGGGTGTTTCATGGGCAGCCCGAAGTACATCTTGGTGCGGTGGGTGGCAAAGTAGCTGGCTTCGATCAAAAAGATCAGGGCACAGGCCCCCAGTAAAAGGCGAATCACAAAAAATTCCTCCTAAATTAATGCTGTTTTTATCGTACGGGTCAACTGCGTGTTGGTCAAGCGAAAATAAAAAAGCAACGTACCTAGGTGTTACGTTGCTCCTGGAATTAATGGTATGTACAAGCTCCGTTCGTGCCGTTGGTTGTCCGACAGTGTTGACCTGTGTGTAAGACAGGTGGGGTACGGTTGCCTAGTGTTCAGCTACCAAGTGAAAAGGCATGCCGGCAACTAGGTTAACACTAACCCCAAGGTAATAAGACTGTAAGGCAAACCTGCGAAATGGACAATGCGTACACAACAGAACTTCTGCCATTATGATAGCACACCTAAGGCCATCAGGCAATCTTTGTAACGGTTTTCATTGGCGGCCGCGTTGGGCTTGCAAGAGCCGCTGGTATTGTTTGGCGTAAGCCGTCTCAAAGGTCCCGTTTTGCTTGGGTTGGTAGTAGCGGTCGTTTTGCAACCGGTCGGGCAGGTACTGCTGGCGGACCCAGTCCTCGGGAAAGTCGTGCGGATAACGGTAGGTCACCCCATGACCGAGTTTTTTGGCGCCAGCGTAGTGGGCGTCTTTGAGGTGGGCCGGAATTTCGCCGGTGTTCCCCTTTGCCAAGCGCGCCAGGGCACTGTCAATGGCGGCAATTGCTGAGTTGGACTTGGGGGAAAGGCAAAGCTCGATCACGGCGTTGGCCAGCGGGATTCGGGCCTCGGGGAAGCCGAGCTGTTGGGCGGCTTGGACGGCTGCCACGGCCCGTTCACAGGCCGGCGGGTTGGCCAGGCCGATGTCTTCATAAGCAATCACCATTAAGCGCCGGGCGATGATGGGCAAATCGCCCATTTCCACCAGCCGGGCCAAGTAGTGCAAAGCCGCATCGGTATCACTGCCGCGGATCGACTTTTGAAAGGCGGAGATCACGTCGTAGTGGGCATCACCATCTTTATCACCGGCAATCCGGCGCTGTTGGATGCTTTCGGTAATGACTTGGGTGGTTAAATGAATCACGCCATCATCCCCGGGGGCGGTCGAGCGAGCCGCCAATTCCAGGCCGTTCAAGGCGCTGCGCAGGTCACCATTGGCCGTTAGGATCAGCTGTTGCTTAGCTTCTTCGTCTAACTTCAGTGGCAATTTTCCGAGCCCCCGCTCAGGATCACTGACCGCCCGGTCGATGGCGGCGGTCATATCCTCAATGGTCAGCGGGTGGACCTCAAAGATCTGGGTCCGCGAGCGGATGGCCGGGTTAATGGTAATGTAGGGGTTTTCCGTGGTGGCCCCGATTAAGATGATCCGGCCGTTTTCCAAGTGGGGTAATAAAAAGTCCTGCTTGGCCTTGTCCAACCGGTGGATTTCGTCGAGTAACAAGATGACCGTTCCCGACATTTTGGCTTCTTCGGCCACCACTTGGAGGTCTTTTTTGGTATCCGTGGCTGCATTGAGGGTGCGCAAGGCGTACTTGGTCGAGCCGGCAATTGCACTGGCAATGCTGGTCTTGCCGGTCCCCGGGGGTCCATAGAGAATCATTGACGACAGCATTTTGGCTTCGACCATCCGCCAAATGATTTTGCCGGGGCCGATCAAGTGTTGCTGGCCGACCACTTCTTCCAAGCTGCGGGGGCGCATTTTAAACGCGAGGGGTTGCAAGACTATCCTTCCTTTCCAAAGTGAAATAACCGCTGCCACCACGGTTGGTTCGCCGGGGCCGGGGTGGCTGGCGAGGGCGTGAAGCGTTGGGCAATGTCGACGACGGGTTCATTAATCGCGGTTTTGGCGGCAATCACAATTGCTAAACTATCTGCCGTCGTCGTAAATTCCGGCCCGGTCTTAATTGTAAAATTGATTTGGTGCTGAGCCGCCAGGCGGAGGTACGGTCGCAAGACTTCGTCGGGTAAGTTACCGTTGAAAAAGACGACCCGTTCAGCGCTGGCGGTAATGACCCGTTCAAAGACGCTGGCCCAGTCGTCGGTCAGTTGGGCCACACTGATCGTCAGCCAGACCCGTTCGCGAAAAGTCCCCAAGTAGTGGTGTTGCTCGGCCGCCTTTAAGGTTGGCGTGCCACTTAGGCCGTGCTCAAGGTGCTGTTCTAAGGCCGATTGGTGTTCGCTCATGTTCCCATCCTTTCTGGTGCAGCGTAGTCG
>LBJMJ02800__coassemble_1096_pt1 | contig 8177 bp, 9 predicted proteins | sample LBJMJ02800__metabat2_high_PE_010 | metagenome-assembled genome bin LBJMJ02800
GCCGGTAGAAGGGATCCGCCGAATCACTGGTGACAATGATCCCATCAATGCCTAGGGCGGCCGCCGAGCGGAAAATGGCGCCGATGTTGGCGGGGTTAACCACGCTTTCCAAGACGGCGATCCGGGGCTGGGAGGTAGGCAGGGCCGCTAAGAAGGTGGTGAGGTCCGGCCGTTTAATCCGGTGCATCGCCGCTAAGGCCCCGCGCAAAAGGTTGTAGCCTGCCAAGTGCTGCAAGACTTCCCGCTTGGCAACGTAAATCGGGGTTTGGCCCAAGCCAGTCGTTTGATTGGCCGCCATTTCGCGGTCTAATTCGGCTAAATCACGAGCCAGGACCTTTTCTTCAACCAGCAGCGAAGCGGGACGATAGCCGGCGCGCAAGGCCCGTTCGATTACCTTAGGACTTTCGGCGATAAAAAGACCGGTGTGTGGTTCTAAGGCATGGAAGAGTTGTGCCTCGTTGAACTTAACGTAAGGCGCAAGTTCGGGGGCGGTGAGATCATTGAGAAAAATTAAGTTGTGCATTAGCTGTCTACCTTGCTTTAATTGTTAATGTGTCACATTGTAGCACATTTAAGAAGCTATTGTAGGGGGATCTTTCGGAGGCTACTTTCGTAATTATGTGGACAATTCAACCATACACGGTTTATTTACAATTGCGTCAAACCGTGATTTTTCACTGTGATGCAAGGAAGGTCATTAATTTAAGCGATGATGAAAATTTCAAGGCTGCTTACCAGTGGATGATTAAACTAATTGGCTTGGTATCCGAGCAAAAACTTTCAGCGTGTACTGTCCGGTGGTAACTAGCAAAGAAGAATGATAACAAGTAGTAGAAAATTTTGATAATTTGTCTTTCACTAAATACCAAAATCCTAAGGAGCAATCTTGACAACGGATTTTTGATATTACGCCACGTCATGATGGATTGGTACCGGTGAAATTGTACAGGGATGTTTTAAGCAGTTAAAATTGGAGCAAGTATGTAAGTTTGACGACTGAAAAAAGGAAATTGGGTGCAGTCGCTTCCTTCTCTTAGTTAGTTTTGTGTTAATTATTTGGCGCTAAAGAGCGACGCAATGGAGGTATAAATGAAAGTATATATCCAAAGTAATTCTCATAATATCCCCCTTAGTATTAATTGTTATGCGGCGATGAGCGGCTTTCACCAAATGGGATTTGAAGTGGTACCATTTCAACAATTAACCGAAGTGTTGCCACACATGACGCAAGCTGATCTTGTGGTTGGAGGGCTTAGAAGTGTTCGTCAACGATTGAAATTCTTAAAAATTGATTGTAGCGAGCTCAATTACCCTAAGTCATTACGACAATACTTAGGCCGTCAAATTTGGTATTCACAAATTAATACCATTAACCATCATCCAGAAACTTGGCCGATATTTGTTAAGTCTGTTGAAGGAAAGCGAATTACGGGAAAAGTAATTCGAACAACAAATGATTTGATTGGCTTAGGATCGAGTTATGAAAATCCAACGGTAATTTGTAGTGAAGTTGTTGATTTTGTGGCTGAATGGCGTGTTTATGTTCGTTATGGGCAAATTGAAGGTGTTCGACCATATACTGGTGATTGGCACTATCATTATGATCCGCAAGTTATTGAAGATTGTCTTCAGGATTATCAAGATCAACCAGCCGGCTATTCACTTGACTTTGGCATTACCAAAGATGGACAAACACTATTAATTGAAGTTAACGACGGCTACTCATTAGCAGCGTATGGTCTCAATGAAATCCGATATGCGAAGTTACTAGCTGCGAGGTGGGCTGAGTTAACCCGAACAATTGATGAATGTAAATTTTAAGTTTTTTACTTTGCGCTAATGAATAAAGTACGCCTCTGAACCGATTTTTTATGGGACAAGCAAGCGCTGGTGGTAACGTTGCGCTGCCGCGGCTAATTGATCCGCCGTAATGTTTACGGTATCGGCAACAATAAATGGGGGTAAGACTTGCATGCCGACGTATTCCCCGGTCACGGTCAGCGGCAATAAAAATTCGGTGACCGTGTGCCCTTGGGGGCCGGTGGCTTGGTAATCGGTCAACTTTCCCCCCATTGTGGTGGCGATCAGCAATTCTTTCCCTTGTAAGGCCGTCCCACCCTCATAGGCCCAGCCGGCGGTCAGCACTTGGTCGAGCCATTTTTTCATCAACCCTGGGCCACTGTACCAGTACAGGGGAAATTGCCACACAATCCGGTCGGCTGCGCTCAAAGCTGCCTGTTCAGCGGCGACGTCAATAAGTTCAGTAGGGTACAGTTGATATAAATCGCGCACTTCAACCGGCGAATTGTGCACCAGGGCCGCATTCGCCCGCGAGTGGGCAAAGGCCGGGTGAAAGAGGAAAATTGTTGTTTTCATTTTGGCCATCCTTTCTGTGGCTGACGGTTTAATGCAGCGTGGCTAACCATTTGAGCAGTGCCTGGGCGATCGCGGTTTGTTGGGCATGATTGCTGATTGTCGCCGCTCGATCGCCCTTTTGTGGTCCGTAAGCGCCGAACCCGGCGTGGTTGCCCCCAGTAATGGTTTGCTTGGTCGTCTCACGCGGGAGATATTTCTGCGCCGTGCGGAACCGGGACCAGTTCAAGACGCCGTCCCGACTCCCCGTCAAGCTCAAGACTGGCAGACTGGTGTGATCAAGCCGGCCCTTTTGATCCGGGTAGGAAGCGAAGAAAAAGACGCCCTTTAGCGCCGCCGGATGATGTTGGTGGGCCCAACGAGCGGCCATCACCCCACCTAGGGAGTGGCCACCAATGACGTAGGCCTGGTGGGCCGGAACTAGGGCGCGGGCTTGCTTTGGTGCTAAGATCGCTAGATTCAGCGGGAAGCGAGCAATTTTAACGGTGTAACCAGCTTGGGCGACCTGGTGCGCCCACGGGGCGTAACTCGCTGGTTCGACCAGCGCGCCGGGATAAAAAATTACGGTTAACTGACGTTGCCCGTGGGCCGGAAAGATAATTTGATTACGTTTGACCGTTGCGCTTTGCAGGGCTTGGCGGGCGGCGGCCGTTGGTTGGTAGGTATGGTGCTTGAGCCAAAGCCCGCCCATTACCCCGCTAAGGCTTAAGAGCAGCAAAATGATGAGCAGGCCGCTTTTAATTCGGCGGGAATTATTTTTCTTCCGCATTTTTCACCTTAAAGTAGGCATCAACGTAGATTTTATAGGCAACTGCTTTAATGATATTACGCAACATCCGCTTATATTCGCCTTGTTCTGCACCCACGGTGGCCAGCCTTGCTTTAAGGCCGAAGACGTAGGCCAGAACGTTTTCCAATTCCTCGGCAAAGTAATCATACGCCGTGGCCGTAGCATAGCTGGCGCGTTGCATTTTTAATGCCACCTTCAAATCACTAAGCGGCATCACATTTTTGGCGACGGCAATAAAGAAGAGCTCAGCGAGCTGATCGGCGCCATAGCGTTTTTTGACCGGGCGGCGGATCAGCTGGTGTTTAACGTAGTTGCTGATCATCGAGCTGGTGATTTTTACGTCGCCTAAAATCGCCAGGTGCTCGTTAAGCAATTCGGTTGTTTGATCCAAGTAGAGTTCGACGGTTGGTAATTCTTGGTAACGGGGCAGGCGAAAGTGCCGCACCGTTTGTTGAATCTTTGCTTCTCTGTTCATGCTTTTTAAAACCTCACTAAGCTTAGTATAAATTAAAAGAACCGCTGCTACAAGGTTGAACCGTTAATCGGTTTTTCAAAAACCGTTGACAATGTTTCGGGGATGCGATAAGCTGAGCGTACGAGATGAGACATTGGAAAGGAAATGTAGCAATGCGGAAAATTATTACTGATTCAGCGGCGAACCTGTTTGCCGACCAAATTAATGGCGTGCCCCACCAGAGTGTGGCCCTGGCCTTAACCAGCGGGGGACAGAGTTTTGCCGATACCCCGGCCTTTGATCGGACAGCGTTTGCGGCTTTTTCCGCGGGCAAGGTGATTAAGACGGCGTGCCCGAGTGCAGAACAATACTTGGCAGCCTACGGGCACGCGGATGAAGTGTTTGTCTTTACCATCTCGGCGGCGACGTCGGGCTCGTACAATGCCGCCCGCCTCGCTCAGACGATGGCCCAGGAAGTCCGTCCGGAACAAAAGATTGCCATTTTTGATACAAAGGTGGCGGGCCCGGCCCAACGGATGGTGGCCCAAGAGGCTAGTGCGCTGATCCAAGCCGGTGCTAGTTTCGCTGAGATTGTGACGCACATTACGGCGGAGATTGAGCACACCAAGGTCTTTTTTGCCCTTAAAGCGCTGAACAACCTGGCGAACAATGGACGGATCAACAAGGCGGCGGCCAAATTGGCCCAAGCTTTGAAAATCAACGTGATTGGCTGGGCGGATGAAGCGGGGGAAGTGCAACCCCTGGCTAAGGCGCGGGGCGAAAAGGGAGCCCGGAAGGCGCTGTTACAGCTACTGGCCAAACATCATTTTGACGGCCAGCACCTGGTCATTGACCACGCTGATAATTTAACCGGTGCGACGGCGCTGCAAGCTGCCGTCCAAGCTCAGTACCCAGCCTGCCAAGTAGAAATTGGGACTTGTAACGCCCTGTGCAGTTTTTATGCCGAACAGGGCGGTTTAATGATCGGAGCAAAAATGGAATCATAGGGATGAAAGTGGGAAAAATTCGAAAAACCAACAGAAGCTGGAAGAGTTGAGCGGTTCGCCTCGTTGGGGCGGCCGTTTTGCTATAATTAAAGTAAGTTTGCCGAAGAAAGGGAGAAAGAAGATGGATTATGCCCAAGTCAGCGCGGCCTTTGCGGCGGCCGCGGATGCGAAGCGGGCCCAAGGGATGGCCCATTACATGCGCGATCAGTTTGCCTTCTTTGGGTTGAGTGCGGCGCGGCGCCGGGAACTAGCCCGGCCGTGGTTGCGGGCGGCCAAACACGCCGAGCAGGTAGATTGGTCCTTTATTGACCAGTGTTGGGCAGCCCCCCAACGCGAACTGCAATACTTGGCCTGTGATTACTTGGTGCTCGTCACACCCCTGTTGACGCCGGCGGACTGGCCGCGGTTGGCCCATTTGATCTATACCAAGTCCTGGTGGGATACGGTCGATATTTTGATCAAACCGGTGGGGGCCTTGGTGGCCCGTTTTCCGGAGTTGCGGCGCGCCGTGTTGGCCTGGTCGCGGGCCGATAATTTTTGGCTGCGCCGGGCAGCAATTGAGCACCAATTATTACGCAAGCAGGCCACGGATGAAGCGTTATTGGCCCAAATTATCGAAAATAATTTGGCGGTGCCGGAATTCTTTGTGCAAAAAGCGATTGGCTGGGCTTTGCGTGACTATGCCAAGACTAAGCCGGCGTGGGTAATGGCCTTTTTGCAAACGCACCAGGCCGCAATGTCTGCTCTTGCTGTACGCGAAGCTAGTAAGCACCTGCCGCCGGAATGGCGCCAAGCCTAAATTACTTTTTCTCTGCAGATTAAACCTTGGTTATAATTAAATGGTCGGCGCGACTTTTCGTGACCGGCCAGTTGTTTTTTCGGGGAAATTCTTGGCTTTTCCATGGTTTTCTCCCCGGTGGGTTTGGTATGATTGATGAGGTCGTTTAGTGACCCGTACATAGGTTGGCTTGCTGAACTTCGGCAAACCAGTTTTGAGGAGGAATTTTCAATGGTGGATTTTGAACTGGTGCCAGGCGTGAATGTGCACGTGCTGGCGACTGAACAGTTCAAGCAGACGAAGCTGCTGCTCAATTTTTCCCGGTTGCAAACGCGTAACAATGCGGCTGCCCGGAATCTGCTGGCCAACGTTTTGACAACCAGCAGTCAACTTTACCCAACCCAAACCGCTTTAGCGCGACACTTGGCCAAGCTTTACGGCGCCAGTGTTGGGGCGTATGTGACCCGGCTTGGTCATGCCCACACGGTCCGCTTTAAAGCGACCTTTATCAATGAACAATTTGCGCCCAACCTCTTGGATGCGGTGGTACAAACGATGGGGGAATTGCTCTTTCACCCCTTGGCTGATGGGACACGGTTTGATGTGCCGACTTGGCAGTTGCAAAAGACTAATTTAGTGGCGACTTTGCAATCTTGGGATGACGACAAGCATTTCTATGCCTTGCGCCAATTAGAGCACTTGTATTATCAAACTGGTTCGGTGATGGAAGTGCCTAGCACCGGGACGAAGGAGCAAGTGGCGGCCCTGAGCAACGAGGTGACTTACGCAGCCTACCAGACGATGTTGGCTGATGATCAGGTAGATATTTTCGTGATTGGGGCCGTTGATCCAGACCAGGTGGCCGCTAGTTTACAAAAATTACCGTTTCAAGCGCGCCCGGCGTGTTTGCCGGCCAACTTATTCCATAATCAACCGGCTGAACCGTTAAAGAAACTGACGGAACACCAACCTTTGCAGCAGGCCCATTTAAACTTGGCTTACCGCCAACCAGTGTACTTTGGGACGGCGGACTATCCGACCGCGCTGGTGATGAATGGGTTGTTGGGTGGCAGCCCGTATTCCAAGTTGTTTGTCAACGTCCGCGAAAAAGCCAGCTTGGCCTATTCAATCAGCAGCAGCTTACGGCCGTTTGCTGGTCACCTGGTGATTCAAGCCGGGATTGCGGCCCAGCAGGCCCCCGCCGCGCAACAATTAATTGAAGCCCAGGTGCAGGCTTTGGCAGCGGGCGATTTTGACGTGGCGACGTTGGCCAAAGTTAAGGCGGGCTTGCTCAACCAGTACTTGGCCAGTCAAGATGATGAAAACTACCTATTGGGCCGGGCCCTGGCGAAGACCCTCTTGCAACAATCAACTAAATTGGATTACCCGGCCGCTTTAGCCGCCGTCACGCCCGCCCAAGTCGCGCATTTGGCGGCGCAGTTGGAGCCAGCGGCGGTCTATTTGTTAAGCGGGGATGAATAATGGAAAAACGAACTTACGCAGAATTTAATCAATCCTTATATGAAACGACCTTGGCCAACGGACTCAAGGTCCGCTTGATTCCGATGGTGGGGTACCACAAGACTTACGCGATGCTGACCACGGATTTTGGCGCCCTTGATCGCACTTTGCCGGCGGCCGTGGGTGGGCAAGCTTTGCCCGCGGGGTTGGCGCATTTTTTGGAACATAAATTATTTGAAAAGGCGGATCATGATGCCTTTGACTTGTTTGGGGAATTAGGGGCGGATTCCAATGCCTTTACGTCCTTTACCCAGACCAGTTACCTGTACTCGACCACCAGCAATTTCCGGGAGAACCTGGAAGTACTGTTGGATTTTGTCCAGACCCCGTACTTTACGGCGCAAACGGTTGCTAAGGAAATTGGCATTATTTCCCAGGAAATAAAAATGTATAATGACAATCCTGACAGTCGCCTGTACATGGGGATGATGGGCAACCTCTATCCCCACGATCCGCTGGCGGATGATATTGCCGGGACCGAAGAGTCAATTAAGACGATCACCCCGGAATTGCTGTATCAGACTCACGCGGCTTATTATCGGCCGGAGTACCTGACCTTGCAAGTGGCGGGGAACCTTGATCCGGCGGAAACTTTGGCTTGGATTGAACAAAATCAAGCGGCAAAGCAGTTTGCCGCCCCCCTGCAAGAACCGCTAACCTTTACCCCGGCCGACCCCAGCGGGCACGACTTATTGCCCTACCGGCATTTAACGATGCCAGTTTTGCGGCCGAAAGTGATGGTGGGCTTGCGCGGCCATTTGCCAGCGGGTACGCCCTTGGCCCGCTTAAAGAGTCAAGTGGCAATCAGCATGATGCTGGAATTGTTGTTTGATGATACGGGTGAACACTACCAAGCCTTGTATGATCAAGGGATCATTGATGATTCCTTTTCCTTTAGCTACGAAAGTAATCGTGGCTTCGATTTTGCCCTTTTTGCGACCGAAACGACGCAGCAAGCGGCTTTTCGCGATGCAATTGCCAATTTGGTTGAAAATGCGCCAGCTGAACTGGCAAGGGTACAAACTCAATTTGCCATGCTCAAAAACGCCACGCTTGGGCGCTTGATTGGGGCCTTGGATTCACCAGAAGCAATCGTCAACCGGTTTGCGACTAGAGAAACTGGGTCGCTGACGATTTACGATGAAATTCGGGTCTTGCGGGCTTTAACGTGGGCGGATATTCAGCAAGCCGCGGCTGACTTTATGGATCATGACCGCCTGTCGGTTTACGAAATTGATGCGGAAAATTAACGCC
>LBJMJ02800__coassemble_1152_pt1 | contig 7693 bp, 9 predicted proteins | sample LBJMJ02800__metabat2_high_PE_010 | metagenome-assembled genome bin LBJMJ02800
TTGCCCACCGGCGCAAGAGTTTGTGGAATAACCTCAAACCGTACTTTAAAAAAGATGCTGCCAAAACCGCGGCGGTGCAACAAGTCTTGGCCGACCTAGCGTTGGATCCGCAAATTCGGCCGGAACGGTTGAGCTTGGACCAATTTATTCAACTGGCCAATGCCTTACAAGCTGCCGGGATTTTTGATTAATTTTTAAGAGCTTTCCGTTCGCGGGAGGCTCTTTTTGTTTGCCGGTTGAAAGCCTTCCCTAAAGCTCTGTATAATGTTAGCAAACAACTGATTAAAAGGGGGACTTGCCATGTTGGTGACGGAAAAAGCACCGGCGAAAATCAACCTGTCTTTGGATACCCCGATGCGCTACCTCGATGGTCTCCCAAAGTGGAATATGGTGATGACCTCGATTGATTTAGCTGACTACCTTACGATCGAGATTCATGACCACCCGCAGACGATCAAGGTTTACACGGACAGTGGTTTTCTGCCCAATGACCAGCGGAACTTAGCCTACCAAGCGGCCCATATGTTAAAGACCCGCTTTCACCAGCCGGCGGGGGTGACGATTAAGATCAAAAAAAATATCCCGGTTGCGGCGGGCCTAGGGGGCGGTTCATCGGATGCCGCGGCCGTCCTGCGGGGCTTAAACGCGGGCTGGGAGTTGGGCCTGTCCTTAGAAGAGTTGGCGAAGTTGTCCTTGAGCATTGATTCCGACGTCCCGTATTGTGTCTACAGTCACACCGCGCACGTGACGGGCCATGGGGAACAGGTCGAATTATTGCCACCCGTCCCGCACGATTGGGTGGTGGTCGCCAAGCCCAAGGTCAGTGTTTCGACGCCGACCATCCTGCGCCAGATTAATTATGAAACCTTAGCGCACCTGGATAATGCGGGCTTATTGCAGGCAATGCAGACGGGGGATTGGCGCGGGGCCTTGCAAAAAATGGGCAACGTCTTGGAGCCGGTAACCGAGCAGCAGTACCCAGAAATTGGGCGCTTGAAGGCCAAAATGTTGAAGTTAGGCGCTGATGTGGCGCAAATGAGTGGCACCGGGCCAACGGTCTTTGCAATTTGTCGCAGTGAATCGCGGGCCAAGCGCGTCTATAACGGGTTGCGCGGTTTTTGCCACGAAGTTTACCAGGTCGTCATGTTATAAGGGGGATGCCGATGGAATGGCAGGATAAAGAGTTTACCGCCTTGACGGTGGATGAATTACAGCGAATTTACTGGCTGCGAGCGCAGGTCTTTAATGCCGAGCAGCAAAGCAGCTACCCCGAACCCGACGAACAAGATCGGCACTGCCACCACCTGTTTGCCCGCGAGGGTGAGCAAGTCGTGGCCTACGCCCGCTATTTTGCGACGGCGGACGGGGTTAGTTTTGGCCGGGTGGTGGTCGCCAAAGCCTACCGGGGCACGGGTGTCGGCAAGGCGTTGTTGCAACGCCTGTTAGCCAGAATCAAGCGCCATTTCCCGGGGCAAGCCATCACGATCCACGCCCAAACCCCAGTCGTGGGTTATTATCAGCAGGCGGGCTTTGAAGTCGTGGGCCCGCCGTTTGTGGAGGCCCAACGGGAACACGTGACGATGGTCCATCCGGGGATGTAAAAATGGGTAAGAGTGTGTTTGAACGCGCGTACGAAGCGTATTTGCAACGAACGGATCAAATAAGAAAAATCGCGGGACAAAAATTTTACCGGGTCATAGTTAAGGATTCACTGGTTCACCCAGACCTTACCTTTGTTTCGGTTCTCTTACCTAAAGAAATGTTTTTGACTTCAGAGGGTAAGTATCGTTTTCCGTGTCGAGTAATTGATGAGAGAGGAAACGTCTTTGTTTTGAAAGGTCCTGAATACCTTCATTTTGAGGGACCAGCGTCGCAATGGCCGGAGTGGAATGAAAAGGCTTTGACGATACCAATTATGAATCTAGCTGATGAAAAAGCGGTGGGCGATTACCTGGCAATAATTGAGGAATAACGTCATGAAAGTACTAATTGCAGATTACAAAGAATCGATGATGCCTAAGCACGATTTAGAACGCCAAGTGCTGACGGCGGGGTTGGCAAACTGTGAAATCGAAGTTTACGAATACACAGAAAAACGCCGGGCTGAGTTTTTGGCCAAACTGGCCCAGGTCGATGCCCTCCTGACGGCCTTTATTCCCCTTGATCGCGCCGCTTTGGCCCAAGCCGGCCAACTTAAGGTGATCGCGATTAACGCGACGGGGTATGACAATGTTGACCTAGCGGCGGCCGAAGAGTTTGGGATTGGGGTTTGCCCGGTTGGTGAATATTGTACCCAAGACGTGGCCGAGTTTACGATTACCACCATGTTGGCCCTGGTCCGCCAACTCAAGGCCTATGTCACCGACGTCGATCAAAATCACGCTTGGCGCTATGATTTGATGACGCCCAATTCCCGCCTCAGCAACCAAACGCTCGGGATTGTTGGTTTGGGCAAGATTGGCCGGGCCGTGGCTACCCGGGCGCATGCGCTGGGGATGCGGGTGCTGGCGACCGATCCCTTCATCAGTGACGCCGATTTCGCCAAGGTCAGTGCGTTTGTCGAATTAGTATCGCCGGCCACCCTGTTTAGCGAAGCCGACGTGGTGACCAACCACATGAATTTGAATTCAACCAATTACGATTACTTTGACGCGGCCGCCTTTGCCCAGATGCAAAAGCACCCCTACTTCATTAACATGGGCCGTGGCGCCGAAGTCGTGGAAGCAGCGTTGGTGGCCGCTTTAGATCAAGGCCAACTCAAGGGGGCGGCGCTGGACGTCTTGACGACGGAAAATCCGGATTTGGCCCACCACCCCTTAGTGGGGCGGCCCAACGTTTTGATTACCCCGCACGTGGCCTTTTACAGTACTGATTCACTGGTCGACTTACAGCGGATCTCTTGTCAAAATATTGTCCATTATTTAAATGGCGAACCGGAAAAAGTCTTTAAATTGGTAACGAAGTACTAACAATTGAGCGCAGCGGTTGGGGATAAAACCAGTCGCTGCTTTTTTGACGGTAAAAAGCGGCTTAACCGGGTGGCTGGCTTAATGGTTGCTAATTATGTGGTATAATAAAGATAATCTTATTGTTGCCTGCTTAAAAGAAAAATCTGCTATTTCTCCTAAAATAAATTTAGGAATGATCCCTGGAAAAAGATTTTGATTTATATCGGACGAGGAGGAAATACAATGATGTATTGGTTCTTAGGTGCTGGTTTTTGGTGGGGGATTACCCTCGTCTTGGTGGCGTTAAGCGTGGGGAAAAGCTTGCGCTGGGCAAAGACGGGCTGGTTGATTGGTTTGAGCTTCTTGCTGGGGGCGGGCCTGTTGGGGGCCGGGTGGTGGCAGAGTCGCCCGACTGCGCCGGCAGCAAGCCAGCAATTTACGACATCTAAGTCGGCCCAACGAGGCAGTTACCAGTTGGTTAAGCACGATCAAGTGGCCGGCGATGATGATTTGACTTTTCAGACCGATGAGCAAGGGACGTACCAGTTGCAGATCAAGGGCCTGCGTAAAGCAACGGTCCAAGTCAAGGATGGTGATGACGAAAGTGCGGTTCGTTTTAAGACCCAGCGCTTGACCGTCCAGCCGGGCAAGGTTACGCGCCTGACGATCAAACTGCCGGCTGGCGAGGCGACCCACGAGTTTGAACTGGTGGATCAGTTGGGCCACGACACCGATTTTCAATTAGTCCGACCAACTCAGGCCAGCTCAACGGCAACGTGGGAAAGTAAATAAATTGGGATGCCCCGGCAGGTGATGAACTTGCCGGGGCTGCTTTTTCACAAAAAATTAACAATTAACTGCCCCCTGTGGCTAGAAGCAGTCAGAAATGGGGTCCTGGCGGCTTTTTTCGTTAAAGAAAGTATTAATGACTTTGGATGTAAACGTTCCCAAAAAGGGGCAGGATCAGCCAGGCCAGCGGGAAAAATTTGCATTTTTCCAGGCAGCCGTGTATGATGCTTTCGTTCTAATGATAATCATTACGATTTAATAATAAATAAGGGTGAGGGAAGGAAAGCAACGTGAAGAAAAAATACTGGGGGCTGGCCGGTTTGGTGGGCTACCTACTAATTTTATTAGTTCTGATGGTAACCGATTGGCGGCCGCATTTACCGGTGACCACGCAAAAACCGATTCGGGTGGTGACCAGCCTGAACTTTTATGGCGAAGCGGCCACGGCCGTCGCCGGAAAATACGGGCAGGTGACGGCCTTTATCAATAGTGCTGCCACTGATCCCCACGAATTTCAACCTACTACGGCCCAGGCCAAAGAGCTTAGCCAGGCCAACGTAGTGATTGAAAATGGCTTGGGCTATGATCACTGGTTGAGTGATATGACCAAGGCGACGACCACGCAACAAACGGTGGTCAACGTCGGTCAACAGGTGGCCGGGAAAAAAATGGGGGCCAACGAACACGTTTGGTATGATCCGTCAACGATGAAGCAATTAACCAAGCACCTGGCCAAGGTTTATGGGCAATTGGATCCAGCCCACCGCCGCTACTACCAAGCGCAGGCCCGGGCGTACCTGAAAAAATTGGCTCAGCTCGATCAAACGATTGCCACGGTGAAAGCCCAGGTCAAACCGGGCCAGCAAGTCGCGGTCAGTGAGCCGGTCTTTGACTATGCCTTAACGGATTTGGGTTATCAGATTGTCGATCGCCATTTTGAAAAGGCGATTGAGGATGGCAACGATCCGTCGCCAGCCGATATTCAACAGCTGCAAACGCAAATTGACCGGCACGAATTGGCCCTGTTTGTCAATAACAGCCAGGCCAGTGATACGACGGTGAAGAATCTGGTCAAGCGGGCCAAGCAAGCTGGCATTCCGGTCTTAAACGTGACGGAGACTAAACCAGACCACCAAACTTACATTGAGTGGATGCAAAGTCAATACCAAGCTTTACGCCAAATCCAAGAAGGAGGGGATTAAGATCGCTTTACTGACTGTCAAAGATTTAACCTTAGCTTACGGAGAACACGAGATTATTCGGGACCTCTCCTTTCAGATCCAACCAGGCGAATTTCTGGTGGTCGTGGGGGAAAATGGGGTCGGGAAGACCACCCTGGTGCGGGCGCTGTTTCATCAGTTAAAGCCCCGCCACGGTCAGATTGAATTTGCCGCCGGGACGCGTCTGGGCTACGTGCCCCAGTTTCGGAATCTGGCGCGTGATTACCCGCTGGCGGTGCGTGATTTTGTCGCCTTGAATCTACCATTGAAGCTGACCCCGTGGCTGAGCAAAAAGGAACGCCAGCAGGTCACCAGCATCCTGCGGCAGACCAACTTGTTGCCCTTGGCCGATCGGCCGTTGGGCGTCGCTTCGGGGGGCGAAAAACAACGCGCCTACCTGGCTCAAGCTTTGTTGGCCCACCCGCAGCTTTTGATTTTAGATGAATCGACAGCCAGCTTGGACAACGAAGTGAAGTATGAGCTGCTGGATTTAGTGACTAAGTTTCAAATGGCAGGCTTGACGGTGATGTTTATCACCCACGACTGGGAGTTGGCCAAGCACTACGGCAGTCGCTTTTTGCACCTGACCAAGACCGGTTATACGACGGGACCGATTGCTGAGTTGCCAGCGTCACCAAAGGGGGGTGCCGAATAGTGTTTGCTTTAAGTTTTATGCGCTACGCCTTTTTTGCCAGTACCTTTATTGCGGTCGTAGCCGGGACAGTGGGCGTCTTTGTCGTGGCCCGCAACCTGTCTTTTTTGACCCATACCCTGTCGGAAATTGGCTTTGCCGGGGCGGCCTTTGCCGTCTTCATGGGGTGGTCGCCCCTGGCTGGAATGTTGCTGTACACGATGGCCAGTTCGGTGATGGTTGGCCAGATGAGTACCGAAGAATCGCGGCGCGAAGCGGTGATCAGTGCGACGTCGGCTCTTTTTATTGGGCTGGGGATCCTCTTTTTATCGCTAAGCAGTCAAACCGCCAGCTCAGCGACCAGCATTTTGTTTGGGAGTGTCGTCGGGATCAGTCAAGCCGAGGTTTACCAGTTAATTGGCTTGTCGGTGGTCGTGTTGGTCGGGATCTTTTTGCTGTATCGGCGGTTGAAGTTCTCCTCCTTTGACCGGACCGGGGCCCGGGTCAATGGGGTCGGCGAGCGCGTAGTTGCGGTGATCTTTTTGCTATTGGTGGCCCTAAGTGTCAGCGTGGCAGCTCAAATCGTGGGTTCGTTGTTGATCTTTATTCTGTTGACCCTGCCGGCCGCCAGCGCCAAGTACTTTACGACTGGAACGGCCAAGATGATCGGTTTGGCGATTCTCTTTGCCCTCACGGGGACGTGGACCGGCCTGTACTTAGGCTATCTGACCAATTGGCCGGTCAGCTTCTTTATTGCGGTGATTGAAGTGGGAATCTACCTAGCCGCCTTAGCCAACCGGCAGGTGGATTAAAATAGGAGGAAGGATGGAAGGTTTTCAAAGATTAACAGCGGAAAATTACGCGGTGTTTATTACAACGATGCAAGCTACTTTTAACAACGCCGCTGCGTCTGTTTTGGGGGCTGGGGCAGACGTTTTGCCGCGGGCTGATATTGAAGCTTCACTGACGACGCCAGGGGCAGTTGCGTATCAAGTCGTACGCAATGGTCAACTGTTGGCTGGGGCGATTGTTGTGATTGATAAGTCGACCCAGATAAATCACTTGGATTTCCTATTTGTTGCTCCTGCTTGCCAAGGGAAAGGAATCGGTTATCAACTCTGGCAAACAATCGAGCAGTGTTACCCGGCAACCAAGATTTGGCTAACGGCGACTCCTTGGTTTGATCAACGGAATTTGCATTTTTACATCAATCGTTGTGGCTTTCGGGCGGTTCGGTTTTATAATGATCATTTTCCTGATCCGGATGGTCCTGGTAATTCTAAAAATGACGCGATGTTTGAATTCGAGAAAGTAATGGAGTAGTAACCTGGGTGAGCACCGAATCTCTCACCCAGGTTTTTACTTCAATTTCCGAACGTTCCTTAATTGCGGCCCGTTTTTGAAAAAAGTCCGGCAAACACCGAACGATTATGGTATGATTTGAAGGTAATCGTGTCATTTTAAAGGGATTTACCTAAAAAATAGTTCGCAACGCACGGGCTTGGCGCCGGGAACCCTTCGTTAAGTTGGCGCACCCTGGCCAGGCCAAAGGAAAAGAGGGAAAAATATGAAAATTCGTCGGAGCAATCGGTTAGTTGACATCACCCGGTACTTGTTGGAACACCCCCACAAGCTGGTCTCGTTAAAGCACTTTAGTGAAAATTACGGGGCGGCCAAGTCGTCGATCAGCGAAGACTTGAGCATTGTCAAAAAGACGATGGCTGAATTTGGGATTGGCAAGGTTGATACGGTCCCCGGGGCCAGCGGGGGGGCCTTTTTTGCGCCCCAGTATTCCAAGGCTAATGCCGAACGGGTCATTGCGGAATTAGTCGACTTGATTGCTGATCCGTCCCGTCTGCTACCGGGGGGCTACGTCTACTTGTCCGATTTGCTGGGCCGGCCGGAAATTTTGCGCGAAGTCGGCCAGCTGATTGCCACTCAATACATTGATACGGATGTTGACGTGATTATGACCGTCGAAACCAAGGGGATTCCGCTGGCCCAAAGCGTGGCAATGTATTTGAACAAGCCGTTTGTGATTGTGCGCAACAGTTCTCACATCACCGAAGGGTCAACGGTCAGCGTCAATTACGTCTCGGGCTCTT
>LBJMJ02800__coassemble_1399_pt1 | contig 5884 bp, 5 predicted proteins | sample LBJMJ02800__metabat2_high_PE_010 | metagenome-assembled genome bin LBJMJ02800
TTCATGGTGGCCAGTCACCCGACCTGGTTAATCGAAGGCCAAGAAGAGGACACGATTCGGGAAATGGTCGATTGGGTCTTGGCCGATGGGCGCTTAAGCATCGCGGATTTTCGGGCCAAAACGGCCATTATGATGAGTTGTAAACGGGCGATCAAGGCCAACCACCACCTAGCGGACCGCGAAGCCGTGGCCCTCTTAGCGGCCTTGCCGGATTGTGAAAATCCCTTTAATTGTCCCCACGGTCGGCCGGTCTTGATTCATTTAACCGACCGGGACCTGGAAAAACTGTTCAAACGAATTCAGGAAAGTCACGAACCATTTGCGGGCGAATTTGATGACCATGAGTTTTAAGCGGGAAGCGGGGGGCTTCTCAGAAAGGATACGGAATGTACGAATACTTAAATGGGCAGGTTGCAATGGTCACCCCGACCTATATTGTCTTAGACGTGAATGGCGTCGGTTACCGGATTGCGGTGGCCAATCCCTACGCGTATGAAGTAGACCAGCAAACGGCGGTCCGGGTGTATGTTTACCAAGCCGTCAAAGAAGATAGTCTGACCCTCTTTGGCTTTAGCGATCCCAATGAAAAGCAGCTCTTTGAGAAACTTTTGGGGGTCTCGGGGATTGGTCCCAAGAGTGCCCTGGCCATCCTGGCCAACCCCGATCACCAGGCCTTGATTCAAGCCATTGGCGACAATGACGTCAATTACCTGACCAAGTTTCCGGGCATCGGGAAAAAGACCGCCGCGCGGATCGTTGTTGAGCTGCAAGATAAGGTCGATGCCCTGTGGCCGGACTTAACCCTTGACTTTACGGTTAAACCGACCAGCGCTGCGCAAAGTCCCGCCCTGGCCGATGCTTTGGCCGCTTTGGCTTCATTAGGCTATGCCGAACGGGATATCAAGCGGGTGGAAAAACAACTGCTAAAGGAACCAGACCAGCCGACGGCCGAATACTTGCGGGCGGGGCTGCGTTTGTTGAACAAGTAGCCGAAGGGAGGAACTGTCATGGTAGATGAAGCACACGGCCTGATGGGGGCCGACGTCGCCAGTGATGAAGAAGGGCAGTTAGAAGTCAGCTTACGCCCGCGGCGGTTAGCGACCTACATTGGTCAAGCCAAGCTCAAGGCCGAATTGCAGGTTTACATTGAAGCCGCCAAGGGTCGCGAAGAAGCCCTGGATCACGTCCTCTTGTATGGCCCGCCGGGGTTGGGGAAGACGACCTTGGCGATGGTGATTGCCAATGAAATGGGCGTCGGGATCAAGACGACCTCGGGGCCGGCGATTGAAAAGCCCGGGGACTTGGTGGCCTTGTTAAACGAATTGCAGCCGGGGGATGTCTTATTTATCGACGAAATTCACCGCTTGCCCAAGGTGGTGGAAGAAATGCTCTATTCAGCCATGGAAGACTTTTACATCGATATTGTGGTCGGCGAAGGTCCCACGGCTCACCCGGTTCATTTTCCCTTACCGCCCTTTACCTTGGTCGGCGCGACGACCCGGGTGGGGTTGTTAACGGCGCCGCTGCGGGATCGTTTTGGGATCATTGAGCGCTTGAATTACTACACACCCGCTGAATTAGGGCAGATTATCAACCGCAGTGCGGCCATTTTCCAAACTGCCATCGACCCGGCAGGGGCGAAAGCCTTGGCCTGGCGCTCGCGGGGGACCCCCCGGATTGCCAACCGCTTGTTGAAGCGGGTCCGTGACTTCGCCCAAGTGGCGGGGAAAGCGACCATTGATGAAGCCAGTGTTGACCAGGCGTTGACCTTGCTCGACGTTGACCAGCGGGGGTTGGACGCTACCGACCGTAAGATGTTGCTAACGATGATTAATTACTACGGTGGGGGACCAGTCGGGGTCAAAACAATTGCGGCCAATATTGGGGAAGAAGCGGCGACGATCGAAGAAGTTTACGAACCCTACTTGCTGCAGATTGGTTTTATCAGCCGCACCCCGCGCGGCCGGCTGGTCACTCCCGCAGCATACGAGCACCTCGGGATCGCTTTTCCAAATGAGGGGGATTAGTCATGAGTGAATTAGTGCCTTATTTGACGGCGCCCTTTGTGCCGGTGAAGCCAAGTGAGCTAACCGCCGCCGGGATTCGCACCCTGGCCGTCAACCTGGTTGATTACCAGATGCAACCGGGCCTAGCGGCCATTAAGGACCAGGGCGGGCTGGCGACGGTATTGAACTGGCCGGGGAAGTTGATGACCTTTGCCGGGGCTTTTGGTCCCTTGCTAAAGGTGAAAAAGAATACCGCCCGGGTCGGGATTCACTACGTTGATCCGCACAACCAAGCCAAGTTAACCTTAACGCCGGAGCAAGCGGCCGCCTGGCAACAGGCGGCCCAAGCCCAAGAGCCAGTCGCAATGTACCAAACTCCCGACTATTATGCGCCGGTCGATGACTTGCGCCGGGCGGTCGAAGCCAATCGGACGTGGGCCCAAGCGGCGCCGGGGGTCTGGTACCCGGTCTTAGGGGCCGGGCTGACCGAATTGCGGCAAGCGAGCCTGGCGGCCCGCCCGGCGAGGGCCGGCGCCCTACTGGTCAATCTACCGCCGGCTTCAGAGCAAGCCGAGTGGCAGCGAATCGTCACGCGGACTCAACAGCTCTTGCCAGCGGGGACCAAGACCGCGGTAGTGGCGAATGATTTCGCGGTCATCCAACTGGCGCACGCCTGTCAAATTGACCGAATTATTACCCCGTGGCCATTAAAAGCCGGCTGGGCGGGCAAGGTGTTGGTGAACGGTGAGGTGTTGAACTTGCGTCATCACGCTTTTGCCACCGATGTTCGGCAATTGGGGACGACAGGCTTCCAATTGGCGAGTCTGCACCAGATGTTGCACGCCAACGTGGCCGTGGCCAAACAAGTATTGGCCCTGACCAATTTACAAGCGCTGCAAGCGACCCTGGCTTAATGAGCAGAATGGTGCTTGCTTTTCCCGCCATTTCTGGTATTGTTGTAAAAGAACGCAGAAAGAATAGAAAGGAAGAAGTCTGTTGCAAAGCTCTGGAATGTCAAGTATCTTATTAATTGTTTTAATGGTGGCCCTGATGTATTTCTTCATGATTCGGCCCCAACAAAAGCAACAAAAGAAGCACCAATCAATGATGAGTCAATTAAAGCCGGGCGATCACGTGGTGACGATCGGACGGCTCCACGGGGTCGTGGCCGAAATTGACCAACAAAAGCGGACGGTAACGCTGGATTGCGAAGGGGTTTACCTGGTCTTTGATCTGGGCGCTATCCAACGGGTTGAAGCCCAAGCGACTGAAGCTCCGGCCTCAGCTGCCGATGCTGAAGCGGAAGCCAAGGCGGAACCAACGGCCAAGGCTGACGTTGAGCAGCCTGCGGAACCGGAAGAAGCAGCGCCGGCTGAAAAGGCCACGGAAGACAAATAAGAATGTTGGTCATCAGACAGCTTGATCCACTTGGGACCAGGCTGTTTTCTTTTGCGCAACTGACTGCCGGGAAGCCGGAAAGTTTGTTATAATTGGGAACAGTGACTAACGCTAACGGTAGAAAGGAAGCCAATTATGGACACACTGGCAGCAATTTATGCACAGATTGAAAAATACTCGCGGATCATTATTCATCGCCACCAACGCCCGGATCCCGATGCGATTGGTTCGCAAGTCGGGTTAGCCGAAATTTTAAAGGCGTCCTTCCCATACAAAGAAATCTATGTGGTCGGTAAGGAAATTCCCAGCTTGAGCTGGATTGGCACGATGGATGAAATCGAAAGTGACGAGTACGCCAACGCCTTGGTGATCGTCACCGACACGGCCAATGCGCCTCGGATTGATGACCGGCGCTTTGATAACGGGAGTCAACTGATCAAGATTGACCACCACCCTAATGATGAACCCTACGGGGATTTGATGTGGGTGCAAGATCAGGCCTCTAGCACTTCGGAAATGATTTACGACTTTTATCAGCACTTTGCCGCAAAGCTCACCTTACCCAAAACGGCGGCGAACGCCCTGTACGCAGGAATCATTGGCGATACCGGTCGGTTCTTGTACCCGGCAACGTCGGCCCGGACGATGCTGGTGGCCGGGGCGCTGATGGCCGCGGGCGCGGAGGCGGCCAAGATTGGCCAACGGGAAAACGAAATGTCGCTGCCGGCGGCCCGTTTGTCAGCTTACGTCTACCAGAACTTACAAATTCAGGCCGGGGCCGGTTATTTGATCCTTGAACAGGACGTCTTGGACCAATTTGGGATCACCGAAGCCGGCACCTCGGCGATTGTGTCGTTGCCGGGGCGGATCAGTGATGTACTGGCCTGGGCGATCTTTGTCGTGCAAGGGGATGGCCATTACCGGATTCGGCTCCGGTCCAAGGGTCCCGTGATCAATGAATTAGCCAAGGCCCACCACGGGGGCGGGCACCCCTTGGCCAGTGGCGCCCAAGCGGCTGATCACGCCGAAATTAAGCAGGTCATTGCTGAATTGACCCAATTGGTGAAGGAGTACCGGCCTGGCAAGCAGAAAGGATGACAAAATGCCAAAACAATTTGCTGAATTAAACTTAGCGCCGTGGTTGATGGCGGCGATTGACGATTTGAAGTTCCACCAGCCCACCCCGGTTCAAGAACGGGTGATTCCGCTGGTCTTGCAAAAGAAGAGTGTCGTGGGCCAATCCCAGACCGGGAGCGGGAAGACGCACGCCTTCTTGTTGCCGATCTTTACCCAACTGGACCCGGCCAACCAACAGGTCCAAGCCGTGATCACCACCCCGAGCCGGGAGTTGGCCTACCAGATTTACGCGGCGGCCAAGCAGTTAAACCGCTTTGCGCCGACTCCACTGACGATTCACAATTACGTGGGCGGGACCGATAAGGCCCACCAAATTGAACAATTGGAACGCAAGCAACCCCAGTTGGTAATTGGGACGCCGGGGCGGATTTTGGATTTAATCAACTCCCAAGCCTTAGACATTCACTTGGCGACCCAGTTTGTGATTGACGAAGCCGACATGACCTTGGACATGGGCTTTTTGGAACCGGTCGACCAAATTGCGGCCCACTTCCCGAGTGACCTGCAGATGATGGTCTTTTCCGCCACGATTCCCCAAGGGTTGCGGCCGTTTTTAAAGAAGTACCTGGAAAACCCAGTGGTCGAAGAAATTCCGACCGAAACGGTCATCAACCCGAACGTGGAAAACTGGTTGTTGTCAACGAAGGGCCGCGATAAAAACGATCTGGTTTACCGCTTATTGACAATGGGGGATCCCTTCTTAGCCTTAGTCTTTGCCAATACTCGGGAGCGGGCGGAAGCCTTGCACGCCTACTTGATGGAGCGGGGCTTAAAAGTGGCCTTGATCCACGGGGGGCTGGAACCCCGGGAACGTAAGAAGACGATGCGCCAAGTTCGCAACATGGACTTCCAGTTTATTGTGGCAACGGACTTGGCGGCCCGCGGGATCGACTTAGACGGGGTGTCCTTGGTCATTAACGATGATATTCCGAGTGACTTGGAATACTTTGTCCACCGGGTCGGGCGGACCGGCCGGGGGAATTTAACCGGGACGGCGATCACCCTGTATGCGCCGGCCGAAGACGAACTGGTGGCCAAACTGGAAGAGCGGGGGATCAAGTTTACCCCCAAGACCTTGCAAAACGGCCGTGTCGTAACGACCTACGACCGCAACCGGCGGCAAAGCTACAAGCGGCGTAAAGCGGCTTTGGATCCAACCTTGAAGGGGTACGTGAAGAAGACCAAGAAGAAGGTTAAGCCTGGCTACAAGAAGAAGATCAAGTCCAAAATCAAGGAAGACGAACGCCAAAAGGCCAAGCAAGAAATGCGTCACAAGCAACGCAAGGCCAAGCGCGCCCGCCAAAAGCAACACCGCTTGGAACGGGCCCGGCAAAAGCAAAGCT
>LBJMJ02800__coassemble_1536_pt1 | contig 5359 bp, 5 predicted proteins | sample LBJMJ02800__metabat2_high_PE_010 | metagenome-assembled genome bin LBJMJ02800
GAATGTGGGCAAAAAATTTTTTTATGCATATTGAGCGTGATAAGGTGATTAAATAACTAGCAAGATGGTTAAGTAAGAGGAAGGCACTTAGGGGGATTTTTGGCGTAAAAATCATCATAATCGATTTTTTAAAGGAGCTTGGTTTAGGAAAATGATAAAAATTTCAAAATTAAGCAATAACATTGATTAGTTTGCTTAATTGGATATTTTTAGTAAATCGATTTAAATTAGTCTACTGACTTTACACTAACCGCGCGCGATAGAGCCCTTGGTTATAGACATTATTAGCTACGTGGCTGAAGTGATTTAACACTGCATACTTAGGATGCGCAGGACGGATAATATGGCGTTCCGTCAAGTACTCATACTGCTGTTCCGTTTGCTTTTGCCGTAGTCGCTGATAACGCCGCAACTTATTATGATACGTACGTTGCCCCATACTCAAACGAAAGAAGAATATATTTTTAATGATGGTTAAAATCATAGAAACTGGCACCAAAAGGCATGAAGTTTATCAAAAATTATGACTATAATTAGGGTGGGGAACAAGAAGAAAGGATGATGAAAATGTTAATTACGACGACGGAAAAGATTCCGGGCCAAGAATACGAAGTGCTGGGGGAAGTCTTCGGCGTGACGACCCAATCGCGTAACGTGGTCTCCGATTTTGGGGCTGGCTTGAAGAACTTAGTTGGCGGTGAGATCAAGGGGTACACCAAGATGCTGCAAGTATCACGGGAAAAGGCCCTGCAGCGGATGGAAGAAGAAGCGGCCGCCAAGGGGGCGGATGCCGTGGTGATGATGCGCTTTGACTCCGGCTCGATCAGCGGCGACATGCAATCGGTCGTGGCTTATGGGACGGCAGTGAAGTTTGTTAAATAAATTAGTAAAGTCGCGAAGGATGAATGCACTGGGAGACCGGTGCATTTTTCGTCGATAAGAAAAGCCCGCAGACCACGGGCTTGCGGGTTACTGAAATAATTCGCGATGGCTCTCCACTCTTCCCCAGCGGATTGAGCCTATAGCTTGTCCAAATATTCCAAGGCATCTTTAGTGTTGTCAAAGGCAGGGGAGTTGTCGGGAATTACTCCTAATGCTTTGGCTTCAGCTTCTGCCAAGGCGCGCCGGGTGGTTTTGTTTGGTTCTGGGTGTTCCGCGGGTACTTCGAAGGGGAGCTGTTTGTGGCTAATCAATGGATGTATTGTCATCTCAATCACCTCTTTGTGGTTATTTTACACTAGTGGAATTAGTAAAGTAACTTAATAAGGACTGTCTGATCGTTCAGGGCGCATGACAAGAAACGAGTGCAACGTGTTAAGTTAAAAGCAGCCAGCGGAGATCTCCGCTGGTATTACATAACGATTTTGTCGCCCCGCTTGGCCAGAATCTGGTAAAATAATCCTTGAAGTTTTACGAACGGGGGCAGAAGTTTTGAAGTTAAGTTACGCCAAAGAAATTCCCGCGTCGGTATGGGAAGATTGGGCCGCAGCGGCCACGATGCCAGGTCGCTGGGTCGCAGATTGGGAAGCGGCACCCTTTAGTTTTCAAGGGCAACCGCTGTATTTGCTGGTAGAAAGCCATACGGGGCTGCCGGTTGTGGTCGATGAGCTCAATCAGGGGCGCGTGGTCCAAATTATTGATTACTGGGTGGACCAGGTGACCAGCTCGGCCAATTTACAGGCCCACTACCACACTGAGTTAAGCCAGCCGTGGGCAGTGCGGGCGACCGGGGAATTGACGCCGTTGATGCGCCGCTACTTGCGGGTTTTGACCAAGCACCAGGGGGATCTGATGCAGAAGCTGGCCGAATTTGCGACGATCGACGAACGGATTCGGCTCTTGTACACGATTCCGCACTTCTTATTGGAACAAGTAACGACCGGGGCGAACGTCGACCTGTTCTATGCGCTGACCAAGCAGTTTGCCCGGCGCCCGGAAGCGGCCGATCGCCAATTTAAGTACGTGACCTTACCGATGAGCTTTAAGGATCCCCGTGAATGGGCCGCCTACGAATGGCAGCCGATTAAGCAGGTTCCTAAGGCAGTGATCAAGCAGGTTAAGCAAAACAACGCGGCAATGATTAACCAGTTTAAGCAGACTTTGCCAGCTGCGGACCAAGCGGCTGACGGGCTGGTGGCCAACCTCTTAACCGGTTACTTGAACCAAGGCTTTTTGACCGATTATTTCCGGGTGGTGACGACCTCGTTGGATGAAGTGCTGACCTTGACCAGTGCGATGCCCGACGAGTTGTTAGCCCGGGGGGCGGCGATCATGGAGAAGTTCTATACCTTCTTAATGAAGACCGGTTTGATCCGCAGCGCCGATGCCAAGTGGGTCAAAGATCAGCTCAAGCAACAGGTCAAGGATCGCTTTAGTTTTGCCAACTTGACTGGGATTGAAGATGGCTTGCTGCGGCCAGGGGAACAGCCCCGCCAATTAATCAGCGAGGACGCGTTTGACCAAGCGTTGCGCGAACTGATGGCTGAAGATCCAGAATTGGCCCGGGCGGTCAAGAATGGGGAGTTAACTGAAGAAAAAGCGACCCAGGTTGCCCAACGGATGTACGAAAATGAAATGAAGAAGCAAGGCTAAGGATCGTCGTAGCGCTCAGGTGGGCGTTACGGCTTTTTGCTTGGGATAAAACGAAAAAAGCACAGCCGACAGACTGTGCTTGCTGATTGGGTATACTGGGCTCGAACCAGTAAATTACGGATTCAGAGTCCGCTGCCTTACCAATTTGGCGAATACCCAAGATTCAATTAAAAATGTTGTTTCCTAACAACGAGTATTAGTATAGCGAATCTCCTTACTAAATGCAAGATTAAATCTGATTTTTTTGATATGTTACAATAAAAACGGCATATTAGAGAAAGGGGCAGACTATGGCAAGCAATTCTGATTCGATTTACTATGTGCTCTCAAAAATTCAAACGCACCCCGAATTGGTGGAAACCATCAAGCCACTGTATGGCAACGCGGTGATGGTGACGATCAGCGATGAACTCAAGGTCGCGGATGCGGCACACTATTTTCCGGATAACCATTTGACCGTCAATCGCTTAGCCCCGAGCTTTGTGGCTAAGCACGGTGAATTGTTGGAGCAATTCTTTCAGATGACTGATCAAGACAATCCGGGTTACCACGATGTTTGGATCACCACCAGTCACGTGACCGCGGCAGGGTGTTATTTAGTTGATCTTTCTTTTGAATAACCTTGACAGCAACGGGAAAGAAGCGTATTCTAATTTTTGTAGTTTGATTGCCCGTTGGTCAAATTGGTTAAGACGTCGCCCTCTCAAGGCGGAGTTACGGGTTCGATCCCCGTACGGGTGATTTTTTATAAGTTCAGGAATGTTGATCGGTGTTCAAAACGCCGGTATATCAACATTCCTGTTTTTTGTTATCCAGCATAAAACAGGATTTTACGGAAAAAGTGCGGACAATCTGCGGACAAAATCTTGCTACATCAGCTGTGCCAGGCTGAAGAGAATTTTGAAACCGGCCAAAGCATGACCAGTTTTAATTAGCTTGCGTTTTGTAAGAGCGAGGTATCTTCTAAAAGGTTTGAAAATTTTAATGTTGTGGCCACTTCAGCGCTAAGATCTTTTAACGCAGTCGAAAGGGTGGTTGAATTCACGGGTGTTTGATGTTTGATATTATTTACTAAGTAGATGTACTTGGCGGATCGGGCCGGGAGCGTTGCTTTGACATCATAATTAAAAATTTTGGCGGCGTTAATATCATTTGGCCGCGCTGCTGTTTTAACCAATTGTTCCACTCCTGACGTGCTGGGAATCGAAAAATCAAAGTGTGATGCTGATCCAGCAATGTTAGTAATTTCAATTGAAGGAGTAAATAATACGCTATTAGTTTTGAAAAATTCAGCGATTTGGTCATTAAACGATTCAGTTACGTTTGCTTTGCTAAGGTAGACCAAATCGTTAATCCGCATGATGGCCTGTAATAAGCGCGTTTTGGCTACTGGAAAGCGATCGATTGGGGCCGTAATACTTAAGGCTTCATCAACTTGCGTCACACCAAAATCAACGAGGACTTGAGTGAAAATCCGCCAAATAGTTTTGGAACGCGAATTGATGGTGATCCCGGCTTCATTTAAGTTATACAGGGTATAGCCAAAGTCAGAAACTTCAATTTCATCTTGATTGACATAATGAGCATACAGATTGATATTGTCATAGTTTGTATCAACAAACGGGGTGCTGATTCAGACATATCCATTGCCCACTTCAGAAAACACGAGCTCTTTTTTTAACCAGGTATTGTATGATTCTTTAAGAGTTGAACTAAGGCTCATGATTAGCTACCTCGCTTTGATATTAGTGGTTTTCGTGCACTAATCCTGTTCGTATTATGCTCTATTGTATCAAACTTAGTGTTGATTAAGTGAGTTAGATTCATATGGAGGACGCTTCCAAAAATTGTAACAATCTTGTAAAATAAGAATAGGAATAATAACACTAACTCCTGAGTAAAGATGTTTTTGAGGCCGCAATGGTTCGCTAATCTAAGGGAGTGAAGATCATGAAAAAGCAAGTATTAGCGGCTGGTCTGCTGACGGCCGTGCTATTGACCCCAGTGGCGTTGCAAACCGTGCACGCCGCCAATTACCAATCCGTGGAAGAACAAGCTGATTTATCTAATTGGGTAGCCAATACGCCAGCCCAAATCAGTGCGAATATGAGCCGGCAAAAGATCGACTTGAACAACTTGCACGGGACCCGTTATGTCGTCCAGTGGGGCGATACCTTATCGCAGATTTCGGCTGTCACCGGGATCTCGGTGGCCAAGTTGGCGTACGACAACAACATTGCCAACGTTGATTTGATTTACGTAGGCCAAGTCTTGATTTTAAATGCCACCGGAACGGTGCCAACCAGTTACCAATACCAGGGGACCGGCCAGCAGGTCGCTTGTACCCACACCAATCTAAACTTGAACGTCAAGCAGGTTAACTTTGTGGTCAATATTGTTAACCAAAAAGATACGCAAACACCGAAAGCCAGTGACCCGGTAGCCGATGAGGATCTAGCAGACAAGGATACGGAAACCACTGACTCGGCGGCAACTGAAGAAACTGTTTCAGAAACCAGCAGTGAAACGACTAGTGACACGGCAACGACCAGTACCACAGGCGAAACGGCCGACGATAGTTCCACGAAGGTCAGCCGGGCCAAGGCCAGTGAGGAGGCTGATCAGACAGATGAATCAGTCACCAAGGAAGAGGCAAGCGATGATGAAAGCGTTACGTCCGCCACGACTGCCAGCAGTGAAAGCGAAGGCGAAAGTGAAAGTGACGCAGTTAGTTCCACACCGGGGCACAAGATGATGAAGCAGGCTG
>LBJMJ02800__coassemble_1691_pt1 | contig 4792 bp, 3 predicted proteins | sample LBJMJ02800__metabat2_high_PE_010 | metagenome-assembled genome bin LBJMJ02800
CGCGCTTTGCTACCAGGCGGACGGCTTCTACCTCTTTCACAATCACCCCGGTGGCCGCCCCCAGCACTCGCTTGAAGATCAAGCGGCGACCCAGCGCTTGATGGCGATCGATCGCCTGATGCGTTTTAATTTTCTCGGCCACCTGGTCGTCACGCCCGCGGGTTGCTACTGGCCCAATGGACAACTGGTCGTCAGCGGCCAATCTGCCGTCACGGCTGCCACACCCACCAGTCGCTGGCTGGACTGCCAACTGGACGAAAAATTGCAGCCAATCTTTGCGGCCCACGGTCCCCTGCATAGTGCCAAAGCCATCGCGAACTGGGCCAACTTCGCCGTCACCCACCACGGCGAATTCTTTGATACCCCCGGAAGTCAGCGGGTGATTTGCTATTTTAATTACGACCTGACCCCAGTCGCCTGGCTGCCCGTCCGGGGTGATCTCACCAATGAGCACGTCCAACAGGCGATTTCGGCTGGTGCTTTGCTGACCAACACTCAGTTGCTCGGCCAAATTATCTTTGCCGGCCTCAACGTCAGCCCCACCCAGTTAGACCAGCAACTCCACGCCGCTGTCCAGGAACCGGTCGATTGGCTGAACCTGCTAGACCTCCACTTAATCGATACCATTGTGTTGAGTACGGATTACCCTGCCAACACGGTGACCTACGCCGCTTGCAGTGAACGGTACGTCATTCCCTAATCTCAAAATTAAGGCTTAACGTTTGGCTAATGGCCTGCTATAATAAAGCTTGTACGGGCCATTAGCTCAGTTGGGAGAGTATCTGCTTCGCATGCAGGGGGTCGCGAGTTCGAATCTCGCATGGTCCATTATTATCGATGAAAAAGGGTTCTGGCAGCAAGGCCAGAACCCTTTTTGTCATTTTATACTTGCATGCAAATTTCATAATAGGAAGGAAACTTGCCATGAAACCCTTAAAACCGATCCCGCTCGAAGATTTAATTGACCTTATTTGGGTGGGCCTGCTCATCATTTTGTCCTTTCTGCTGATCGCTAACAACCCGAACGCTTTCTTGCTCGGGTTTGCCAGCGCCATTCGTTATGCTAATCGGCTAATTACGTTTGAATCTCGCTCTTAACGATTAAAGCGGTGCGCCCAACCGAGCGCACCGCTTTTGCTATTTCAAGGATTCGTTTTTGAAGTTGGCCACGTTGCCGAGACTCTGCCCGTTGACCAAAGTAGCTTTAAAGCTCAGCTGGTCACCGGACCGCATGAGATTGGCCCGCGGGTAGTCATCGGTATCGACCGTGTAGACGGTCGGATCATTTTGCAGGGTGAACATCACCTTGTTTTTGGCGGCCACGATCGCCACCCGGTCAGCCACCCCGTGGACGGCCTTGTGCTTGGTCCCTGGCGTATTGCCGACCTTAGCTCCACTATCGGTCAAAGCCTGGCGGAAATTGTCCAGGGCACTGGTCGGGCGGTCGCCATTGCCGTGCAGGGACTGATCTTGGGCGTCCAAGTAGTAGTAACCCCGGATCGCCGCCGAGCGGTCAAGGATCGTCATTACCCAAGTCGGCCGGCCGTTGACATTGTAGAGAATCGGCATGCTGGCTCGCCATTGTTGGGCCCGGTAATTTTGATCAGCATTTTCCTTGGCCCCCGAGCTGTCCATGATCCCGTTGGCCGTATAGAAGGTTAACTTCCCGGTCCGGGCGTTGATCATTGAGTAGCCCATCGCTGAGTCGGCCTTGGTGTTCGGGTTGGTAAAGTCGGTAAAGTAACTGATTGAGCCGTCGCGGTTAAAGATCGAGGTCACCCCGTCTTCGGGTCCGTTATTGGTGGGCTTGATAATGTCGCGCTTGCCAAAGTAACGGTTCCAAAAACCATGCACGGCGATCCCGTAGTAACGGTTCATCTCCGCGGCTGCCTCACTGGTGATCCCCTCATCAATAAATTTCGGCATTTCATTGAGGGCATAGGTCTTTTGATTCCCCGTCTGCGCATTCATGACCACCACGTGGAGGTGGCGATAATTAGGCCGGTGACTGAGCGGTTCCGCCCGGTAGACGGTTTGCACCCAGTACGGGATTCCGGCGTTATCGATTTCCAGCTGGGGTTTGCTCATCGTCAGCCAGGTCGGATTGTGCCGGTAGATCTGACGGAAGGCATCGTGATTAAAGTAGGCGCTAGTCGCGTAACGGTACGGCATCTTGACAAATTTAGGCACCGCATTTTGATTCGTTGCGTCCACAATGAAGTAACCCGGAATCTTCCCGGCCCGCAGCATGGCCCAAAAGCCGCTGTATTCAACTGGCACGACATAAACGGCCTTCCCCCGGTAGTATTGCGCCTGGACATTATCGGCGATCTGGAAGTACTGACTGTGCGGAATATCCGAAGCCGACTTGCGCACCCGGTTTAACACCGTCTTGGGCGCCATCGCCACCGGCGTTTCGTTGCGCTTAAAGGTCGGGGCTTCCTTGGCCGGACTTTTGACCTTGGTGATCGAATTCCAGGTTGGCTTTAATGACAGGTAGGAGTGCAATTCCCCCATTCCGGCAAGCAAAGCCAAGGCCACCAAGGCGCCAGCCAGCCACCGCGGTAAGCCCGGCGCCGGTTCGTTCACAACTTTTTTCTTCTTAGAGTGTTTTTTACCGCGCCAGCGGGCCGTCAGGTTGACCGTGGTGGTTTGGGCGACTAAAAGGGCGTAGTAAAGGCCCCCTAAAATGGCGTTGCCTAATAAAATATTCAACAGGTTCCGGGACGGTAAGGCAAAGTAGACCAAAATTCCCGTCGCCAACAACCAAAGAATCAGCCAGGCCAGGTTCCACCGCCAGTGGCGACGGGTCCCCGGCCGCGTCAAGCTGACCAGAAAGATAACAAGCGTACTACACAGGTACGCCCCCGTGATGGTGAGCATAAGATTCCCCTTTCGTTCGGATAGCGTTTTCTTTATGATACCAAATTAACGATCTTTTAGACAAATCCCAGCAATTGTCGCAACTTACAGATTACTCCAATTGCGCCAGCTCAACATCGGCTCGCGTTAAAATCGTCAAGCCTGCTTCAAAATCGTCACTGGCAGCCAGGCGGTTGGCTTGAGCCGTCAAAGCGTCTTCCAAGAAGTTCCGTACCGCCCGCCCGTTAGCAAAATTAACCGGCTTTTGCGCGCAAACAGTCGCAAAGTAATCTTGCACGTAGGTTAAGGCCGCCGGGTCCAATTGCACCCCGTACTGGGTACACCGTTGCTCTAACATCGCCACCAATTCGGCTGGCTGATAGTCTTCAAAGGTCAGATACTTATTAAAACGCGACTTCAACCCGGGATTGGAATTTAAGAACCGGGCCATCTGATCCGGGTAACCAGCTACGATCACGATCAAATCCTCGCGGTGGTCTTCCATCGCTTTAAGCAAAGTGTCAATCGCCTCTTGGCCGTAGTCGTTTGCTCCGCCATTCGCCAGGGTATATGCTTCGTCGATAAATAAAATCCCGCCTAACGCGGATTCGATCACTTCCTTGGTCTTAATAGCAGTTTGGCCTACGTAGCCCCCCACTAGACTAGCCCGGTCGACTTCGACCAGCCGGCCCTTAGACAAAATTCCCATTTGGTGATAAATCTGAGCCAGCAGGCGGGCCACCGTCGTCTTCCCGGTTCCCGGGTTACCGGTAAAGACCAGGTGCATCGACATCGGCGGTTGCGCCAAGCCCCGCTGTTCGCGCAATCGGCGGGCCTTTTGGAAGTTGATTAAAGAGTTAACGTCGGCTTTTACCGCGGCCAATCCCACCAAATCATTCAACTCGGCTAACAAAGTGGATAAATCTTTTTTTGTTGGAACCGGCTCGGTAGCTTTTTCATCTTTCGCCACCTCAGTCGATTCCACCTTTTCACCAAAGTTTGGATGCTCAAACACGCATATCAAAGAACCCGTCAAATCCTGATAGTCATATTCAGTTAGGTAGACCCAGTGTTGATCCTCACCAATCATCACTCTACTTGGTTCGCGCGCCATATCAGCGGTTAAGTAAGGCACCCCGCTTCCCTGCCAATCATCGATACGTGCTTTTAACAATCCACCAAAATCATCGGCTAAGAGCCAATCCGACAAATAAATTGTTTGTGGTGCATCCGCGTCCAATTCCGTAAAATCAGCAATCATTTTCTCTTTAGGCAAGTCGGGATGATTGGCGATAACATCACTGACCAATTCCGCTTCTTCATTAAAGTAAGCACGATATTCAGCCTTGAGTAATCGACTGGCGGTGTCTTGACCTTGCAAATGGTAAATTAAGCAAAGATTGTGCACCAAACGTAATAATGCATCTGTCTCCATCATCGTCCGGTCAATCGGATCCTTAACTTCCAATAACGTTCTTTGGGCTAATAGGGCCGTCTCATAAGTTCGAGCAGCCAACTCCCAATCACCTAAAACAAAGAAGCACTGAGCGATTTCTGGAAACAGTAAGGGAGTGAGTCGCTCATCTTGATCCATCAAAAAATCGATCAGCCGTTTTGCCAGTGGTAATTTACTGTCAAAATAAGCCATCTGATGTTCTTCCTCATAGCGATAACCAGCTGCCGAGAAGATATATTCATCTAAAAAGCCCACCAGATTTCCAAATGCCTCAATATCATCTGGATTATCAGTATATTGTTCCAATAACGCTGCGTACTCATCGATTTTCCCTAAGGGATAGTTCACGCCTTCTGTCACTTTAATTGCCCCTTTTAGCTTAATTCTCTCAAAATTTATTATATCAGTTCTTTATAGAATACAAAAAAACCGCCTGCATTGCTGCAGACGGTTGAAGTTGCGTGGCGACGCCCT
>LBJMJ02800__coassemble_1882_pt1 | contig 4265 bp, 2 predicted proteins | sample LBJMJ02800__metabat2_high_PE_010 | metagenome-assembled genome bin LBJMJ02800
TTGGGGGATCGCTCCCTGCGAGGATAGGGCGTCGCCACGCAAGCTGAGTACGGATTTCCGTACTCTTTTTTTATGGCGGTGCGCCGTCATGATGCTGACTTAGCTCAGTTGGCAGAGCAACGCACTAGTAATGCGTAGGTCGGAGGTTCGAATCCTCTAGTCAGCACTATTAAAGCTTACAAAGTTTAATAATCCTTGATATATTATCATTTTGCGGAAATATATCAAGGATTATTTTTATTTGTCGAAGAATATCATGCACACAGAAAAGTCGTGTGCATGAGTTTGCAATACGAAAAGGCTGTATCTACTGATTTAATAGGCTTTGTACCTATCTTTTTGTGTGCATAATTGCTTTAAAAGTAAGAGGCTGGGAGAAAACTGTGTTTTCTCCCAGCCTCTGTTGGTTTTTCGAATATTACACAGATCACGTGGGAAATAACCGCAAGCCTAGTGGATAAGTACGAACGAAGAACGACGCGTACCGCGCCAACCTTCGTCCTAGCTTATCCATCCGGCTTGCCGAGCAGGTTATTTCCCACTCTCTTTTTGATAGCCGCGGCATCCCGCCAAGCGAGGGGGATGCCGCGGTTTTAGTTAACTTATCTTGCGGCCCTCAAATTGCGAGCGGTGTGCTTTCAATAAGAACACGTAAGCGTACAAAGAAATGGCGGCCGCCAGTGAAACGTACCAAAAGAAGAGCTTTTCGTGGTGCAGGCTACGCAACCACAGGGCGACATAATTAACGGTACCCCCAAAGAGGGCCACGGTCAGCCCGTATGGCAGGCCGACGCCGAGGGCCCGAATTTCACTCGGGAAGAGTTCCGCTTTGACGATGGCATTAATTGAGGTGTACCCCGACACAATGACCAGGGCCCCGACCATGAGCCCCAAGGCTTGCCAGCCCTTCGTGGCGTGGCTCAAAAGGGTAAACAAGGGGACGGTGCCCAAGGTGGCGCCCAGCCCAAAGAAGATCAGTAGGGGGCGGCGGCCAATGCGGTCGGATAACGCGCCAAACAGGGGTTGAAGGATGATCATGACCAACAGGGCTGCAAAGTTAATTAAGGCGACCTGTTCTTTGGTCATGCCGACTGAATTGATCATGAATTGTTGTAGATACGTAGTATAGGTATAAAAACAAATCGTACCCCCTAAGGTCATCATGATCACAATGACAATCTGCTTGGGATAGCGCATTAAGAGGCGCAGGGTGCCGGCCTTGGCCTGGTGTTGATTGCGGCGGGTAAATTGGTCGGATTCCTCCATCGACAGCCGCAGCCACAGGACGACCAAGGCTCCGATGGCCCCAATGCCAAAGGGGATTCGCCAGCCAAAGGCGGTCAGTTGGGCGTTGGTGTAGAAACTTTGCAGGACAATTTGCACCAGCAAGGCGAACAGTTGCCCAGCAATCAGGGTGACATATTGAAAGGAAGCATAGAAGCCGCGGTGGTGCGGACTGGCCATTTCCGACAGGTAGGTCGCTGAGGTCCCGTATTCGCCCCCGAGCGACAGGCCCTGCAATAAGCGGGTGGCAATCAAAATCAGGGGCGACCAGATGCCGATGGTAGCGTAAGTCGGGACGAATGCAATGATCAAGGAGCCCGTGGCCATGATTAGAACTGAAATAGTTAGGGCCGTACGGCGGCCATGGCGATCAGCCAGGCGCCCCATTATTAACGAACCAAGCGGCCGCATGAAAAAGCCGATCGCAAATACCCCCGCGGCAGCTAAGAGTTGGGCCGTGGGGTTGTTAGCGGGAAAGAATGCGCCCGAAAAGTAGATGGCAAAGGAAGCGTAGACGTACCAATCGAACCATTCGATCAGGTTCCCCAGCGAGCCTTTCAAAACGTTGCTGGCGATTTGTTTTTCACTGCGGACTGGCAAGGTAAAGTCCGAATTCACAGTAATTTCGCGCATATGATCTCCTCCAATCCAGTGGTTTGAGCATGCTTTGCAGTCAGTGGGGTTAGCATAACGGGTTTCGCTGGGATTGAAAAGAGTTAAATGAGAATTCGATGAGAAAATATGTCGACGGGATGGTTGACCCGCGCCAAGGCAAGTTTGACTCCGGGGATGGGTTAATTATCTTTAGTCGGAACCGGGTGCAGAAAACCGCAACCCGATCAATACATTCGATTGTTGGTACCAAGGGCAAAATTAATGGTCGGCCCGGCGAAAAATTATAAATTATCATAAGCTAAAATAGACCATTCCTACATAACAAGATGATAAAGCTGGGGAGCGGCTTCTAAATACCCACTACAACAAGGTTAAATGGGCTTTTACCTGACGAAGGACTACCAAATCATTGGCGAGGTGAATATCCACACCAGCATGATCCCGGGAACGACTTACCAGCTGGAAGGGACCGGGGGCGGTGTGAAGGTGCGGGATTCAGCGGATGATCTCACGTCAGGGGACGTCGATCCAGAATCAGACATCTCATTTAAGCCCGGGGACGTTAATCAAACTAACGGGGTCATCAGTACCACGCAGAATTCGTACTATCACTTTGAGCGGTATGCGGATATTTGGCATATGTCAAGTACTGATTTTAATAACTCGGTTTTTAATGGGATTGCCGGCGGTAGCGACAAGAATCATGAATTGTTTACGAGTGCGAACGAATTTGATAAAGCCACCGCGCGGGGTGACCAAGGCTCCAAAGATATGGTGGTCAATCGCGCCCCATTTACCACGTCTTTTAATACGAGCACAATTGGGACGGCCTTATATCTCCAGTCGTGGGGGAATACAACCCGGGGACAAAATGCTTCTTACACAGTGACCTTTACGACTTTGCATAGCAACGCGGACCAAGCCGAGCTTGCGGCCGGAAATTATAACGGGGCCTTCTCGGGGGTCTATGCCATTATTAACTCTTACCAAGATGGTTGGAAAAATTTGCAAGGGGAATTAGTGGGCCAAGAAGTCTACAACTTAAAGATTGACAATGGGAGCGGCTCCATCGATTCAACCCGTCCAAGTGAGTTGACGAGTGAAAGTACGAGTGAGTCCACTTCAACGAGCGAAAGTGCCTCACTAAGTACGGTGCAAAGTCAAAGCATGTCAACGGGTGCCTCGCTGAGTACGGTGCAAAGTGAAAGTATGTTGACCAGCGCGTCGATGAGTGGATCATTAAGTACCAGTACCTCGATGTCAGCGTCGATGAGCGCTTCGTTAGCTTCAGACAGCACTTCGACGAGTGGAAGTCACAAGTTCGACTCAGATTCGACGATTGAATCCCAATCTATCAGTCTAAGTCAATCCTTGAGCGCAGCCGTTAGTGCTTCCTTGAGTACGTCCACTTCGCAAAGTGCGTCATCTTCAATCAAGGGCTTGCACAATTATGCTTCTGAAGAAATCGACTTTACGTTCACGGCGGCCACGACTTACCAAGTCGATGATAAGCAGAATCAATTTGTGGTCCACTTAAAGCACAAGACGCAAGCTACTAGCCGGACAAAGACGGTGACGCAAACGATCACCTACCACCTGCCGGACGGGACGACCAAAGTGGTTCCACGGACGTTGACCTTTACGCAAGGCGGGACGACCGACCTAGCGACGGGGGAAACAACGTGGGACGCCAACTGGACACAAACCCAAACCTTAGCCGCGGTGGCAAGTCCGATCTACAACGGTTACACGGCTAGTGCGGTAATGGCAGGGGCCACCCAGATCACGGTCACAACGCCAACGTGGACCACGAACCTGGATCAACAAATCGATGTATACTACACGCCAACGACGACCCAGATTCCAATTTACTACTATGATGAAAATGGGCACCCAATTGCGGACCCGATCATAGTCGATGGGAACGGGGCCACGAATTTTGATGAATACCACAAAGTGATTACTGGTTACCAATTTGAACGGCGGGAAATCAAAGGGGCCGATGGTTGCTTAACCGAGGTCATCTTCTACTACTTGAAGACGACCAACGGTGGTGAGATTACGCCGCCAGTTCAACCAGTCCAACCGGTAGGACCATCGCAGCCTGCTCAACCAACGGCACCGAGTCAACCAACACCAACCTCTTCGGGTCAAGGAACCCCGACGGCAGAGCAAGAACTGCCACAGACGGGGAACCAAACGTCTGAAACAAGTGTGCTGGGCTTGACGTTGCTCGGCGTTCTAGGGTTGTTGGGTCTGAGCAAGCGGAAACGAAAAGAATAATTTAGCCAATGAGGAAAGGGGCTTGATCGCTGATCAGCCTCTTTTTTCGCGTAATAAGTGAAAAAAGCAAGAAATTAAGTTAG
>LBJMJ02800__coassemble_2324_pt1 | contig 3432 bp, 4 predicted proteins | sample LBJMJ02800__metabat2_high_PE_010 | metagenome-assembled genome bin LBJMJ02800
TAAGCCCATGCGCCAACTGGCCGTCGAACCCGCCCGCCTGGATCCGAAGGAATAATCCTTTAACTTAAAACTACATTTAGTCATAGTAAAACCCCCATGGTTGGAATTCTCCAATTATGGGGGTTCACTTTATCTTTGGCCCGCTGCTCAGCGGGGGCGCTATCCCTCAATCGGCACCACGGTTTTCAATTCCGCCACCCGGGCCTGGATCTGATCGCGCACCTGGCGAAAGACGGTTAATTGCTCCGCCCGACTGCCCGTGGCTTGGGCCGGATCGATCAAGTCCCAGTGCAAGTGCCGCGCGCTGGCCGGAATTGCCGGGCAGTGGTCGCGCGCATCCCCGCACAGGGTGACAATCACGTCCGCCTGGGCCAAGTAGCCCGGATCAAGCGCTTTAGCATAGTGCGAGCTGAGATCAATGCCCACTTCGGCCATCACTACTTGGGCCAGTGGATTAACCATGGTGGGATGGGTTCCCGCACTGGCCACTTCCGCCATCGGGTAGGCCGCTTTGGCAAAGCCCTCGGCCATCTGACTGCGGCAGGAATTTCCGGTGCACAGAAAATACAATTTCATTACCTCACCTACTCAAATAGGGGCGGCCGCTTGGGGCCGCCCCTGACTGTTTAATGCTAGAAATCAACTTCATCGGGATCCTTGCATTGGCCCCCTAAGTTCGGCAGGGCCGCAATCGTCTGCATCTCTTCGTTCGACAGTTCAAAGTCAAACAGCTCCATGTTTTGCTTGAGCCGGTCGACGTGGACCGACTTTGGCAATGGCACAACCCCTTGTTGGAGGATCCACCGCAAGCTGACTTGGGCCGTTGACTTCCCGTGCGCCGCCGCGATCTTTTGCATCGTTGGGTCGACTAAGACCGTCGCCCCTTGACCGCCCAATGGTCCCCAGGCTTCCACCACGATGTCCATGGCCTGGAGCTTCTTAATTTCTTCGGCGTGGGTCCAACCGGGGTGGACCTCAATTTGGTCAACCATTGGCTTGATCTTGGCCGTCTTTAACAGTTCGGCTACGTGGTGCGGCATAAAGTTGCTCAGCCCGATCGCCCGAATCTTGCCGGCTTCGTATAATTCTTCCATCGCCCGCCAGGTTTCCGCGTTGATTTTGGCCGCGTCCGCGCCAAATTGCTTTTCATTGGCCGGCCAGTGGATCAGGTACAAATCCAAATAATCCAACCCTAAGCGGTCCAAACTGGCTTGAAAGGCCGCCTTGGTGGCTTCATATCCCCGGTCGGTGTTCCAAAGCTTGCTGGTCACAAACAATTCTTCGCGGGGAACGCCAGCGGCCTTGATTCCTTGGCCGACCCCGGCTTCGTTTTCGTAGACCTTAGCGGTATCAATGTGCCGGTAGCCGGCCGCAATCGCGTCCTGCACGGCTTGGGCCGTCACCGCCGGGTCGGTCCGGAACGTCCCGTAACCAACGCAGGGGATTTCCACCCCGTTGTTTAATTTAATTGGTGAATTAACATTGGTAAGCGTCATGTTGTTCATCCTTTCTTTGGTTGCCAATCCAGGGCCAAGCCTTGCCGCTGGATTACTTGGGCCAATTTATCCCGGTCAATCCGCTTGGTGTTGAGCTTGGCACCCGTAATCTGTTTAGTAAACGAATCGATCCGCCGACTGGTATCGCGCAAGTCGTAGTAGGTCTGCACCACCTGATCGTAGTCTTTGAGGCTAGCCACCTCAAAGTCCTGCGGGTAGTCATTTTCAAAGGCCACTTGTTCCAGGGGCAGGCGGGGCTTTAACTGCGGCGCTTGATCCGGAACCCCGACTTGGACCCCCAGCAGGGGCAAGGTCATTTTCGGCAGGTCTAAGGCCGCCAAAAGGGCTTCGGGATCATCGTTGATCGAGCCCAGAATTACCGCGCCCAAGCCCAGGCTTTCGGCGGCCGTGACAAAGTTTTGCACCGCTAAAACCGTGTCCTCCAGCGCTTGAAAGAAGATGTCAGTCGTATGCAGGCGCCCATCATCATAGCCAAGTTGCTGGCGAATCTGCTGGTTGCGGTACAAGTCCACGATAAAAATAAACAAGTCCCCGTTAGCCCCAACGTAGCGTTGACCGGAAACGGCGCGGACCGCCGCGCGCTTGGCGGGATCAGTGACGTGCAAAATCGAAAATTGTTGCATGAACATACTGGTCGACGTCTGGCTAGCCATCTTGTACAAGGTCGTCAATTGTTCCTTGGCCAAGGTTTGCGCCTTAAAGGCCCGGATCGACCGGTGGTTGGCAATTACTTCCGTTGTGTGCGTATCAATCATCTGCCTCTCCCACTTACTTTTCGTTACTAACAACTTACTTCTAGTTAACCACCGCGGGCCTGAAAGCGTCAACTTATTTCCCGGGAAATCTTAGCTTTGGCAACTTTTTCATCTTTGGTTCAAAAAACGCCCGGGCAAACCGGACGTTATGGTAATTATAGATTTTCGGCCGTTAAATCAGACTTGGCCCACTTGTTAATCATGTAGTAGGCGGTGGCTACAATCGCCCAAGCCCACACAATGTGGCCGAAAAATTCTGAGAAGTGTTCGGCAAATGGCTCGTGCCATGGGGCTGGCGTCGTCCCGAGGGCCGGCATTAAAATCACGTGCCAAACCACCCAAATAATAATTCCGTACAAGGCGCCTTGCCAAGCCGCCACCCACTTAGCACTTTCAAATTGTGCCAAATAGATCAGCAACCAGGCAAAGAAAATTGAAAAACTAAAGTGTAAAATCAGCGCAACCCAAAAGACCTTTTGATCGGTGTTGTAAAAGACATAAGTATGGGTAAACTTCGCTGAGGCGCCGAGTTGCTGTAGCATATGTTGCGGCGGATTCGTCGCATCCCGAGCCAAGGTGCGCGGTGGGAGGATCTTTTCCCAACCAATCTTAACCATTCCGGAAATCATCCCGGCAACAATCCCCACTACGATCGACTGCCAAAACTGACGAACTTTATTAACTTATGTACTCATAAATCTCTTTCTCCTTGTGCTTTTAATCACAATTGCTAATTATAAGTAAGTTGCCCCCTTCGTGTCAAGCGCTTGACACAAGTTGTTTCAGTCACTAATGATTATTAACGTCCTCAAAAAAACCCTACATAAAAAGGCTGCCCGCGGGGCAGCCTTTTTTTAAATTATTAAATTAAGCGCCTATTATTTAACAAATTTCTTAAATGGTACCAAGACCAGGCTCATGAGGGCCATCCCCAAAACGGTCAGCGCCGAAGCAGACGCGTTCCCGGTTTGCGGCAGGCCAGCCTTTTGCGCCGCCGCTGGTTGGGCGGTCGTTAATTGGACCTTGGCCGTAGTTAGGGTTGCAGTCCCTTGGGGAGCTGGTGTTGGCTTAGCAGTCGGGTTTGGCGTTGGTTCGCTCGTTGCCCCATCAACAACTCCCGCGGCCGCCTTGGCAATTGCCAGTTGACCGAGTGCCTTTTG
>LBJMJ02800__coassemble_4750_pt1 | contig 1811 bp, 2 predicted proteins | sample LBJMJ02800__metabat2_high_PE_010 | metagenome-assembled genome bin LBJMJ02800
CTAACCTTGTTAGGCTTTTTTTGTTAAATGTTACGAACTAGCAATTCGCGTACATTTTATATAGCAGACTAAGCGCACTCAAGAATTTTGCCAACGGAACGAACGGTGGGACCGCTTGAAGCAGACAGGCGGGCCCACCGTTTTTAGTTTGTGAAGATGAAAATTTTGGTGGGTAAAACCCGATTAACCAAGTGCTCAGTGGCCAGAACCAAAAAACTTTGTGAATAAAGTTAAAAATCCCTCTTTTTCGCGTATATACAAAGTAGGGGCTTACCCCGCGTGAGGAGGAATTTAAATGGCAAATAAAACAATGACGCAAGCTAGCGTCCTAGTGGCACGGTGGCTAGCTAATCCGACCAGCCTGCAGCCGTTAATGCAGCAGCTATTGGGCGAACCATCAGTGGCGACGATCAAGCAAGTCAGCTGGCAGAGTGATACAATCCTGCCGCAGTGTTATAGCTTGGCCGTAATGGTCCAAGACGACTGGGGGCGCTGTACGCCGGTGCAGTTGCGCTTGGTTGCGCCGGCCCGGCAGCTACCAGTCGCCCTAAATCATTTGACAAACTTGGTGACCAAGCCGCGTTCCGCACAACCAGCGGTGACCTTTTTTCTGGCCCCGCTAGCCGCTTGGAACACGATCCACTTTATCGAAGTGAGCTTGGATCGGCTCGGGCCGCGCTTGCGGTGTGGACAGGGGAAGTTAGCTTAATCATGAGCCTCACAAGTAGCAGGTGACTTATCTGATAAAAGGCCTTGTTTATTATTTTTCCTTCTGTATAATTGAAATTTTTTTAATAAAGTGATCGTGATTATTAAATCAATTTAATGATCATGACTTTACCAAGTCGGGAGGAATAATTTTGAAAAAGAATCCAATTATAATTTCAATTCTTGTGGCGGTGCTAATTATTGCTGCAATTGTGGGCACGATGCTTTACCGTCGTGACAGCAATGGAAAACCATTCAAGGCTAGTCTCAACCATTCTAAAGTGATGATGACTCCAAACTGGGATGCTACGGTTAAGTTGACCGCCAATAAAGGTGCCACGTATCAAGTACTCAATAAAGATAATAAGGTGGTTCAAGGCAAGCACGCTACGACTGATGGCAAGGCCACAATCAAGCTTACGAAGGTTGGCGATTACACGATCGTGGCCAAAAGCGACAATGGCCACGTAAGTAAGAAGCTGCCCGTTAAGGTATCACACTACCAAGCACAGATCAATAAGTGGACCAATGCCGTGGGACCTTTGAAGTTTAAGATTACCAGTGTGGACTACCGGCTGATGTCAAAACGTGACCGTGATACGCCAGACACATCAATGATCGATGAAATCTTTGATCAATTAAATGATCATTACTACCAAGTCCAGGTTAATTATGTAGTGGAAAACACCGGTAATAAAGCGGTGAACCCCCAATACACGATGTGGTTGCCGGAATCTGATGACAATCAAGAATTCTCGATTCAAACGCCGACGGCCGATGGAGCAGGCATTGATTCAATCATCGGAACAGCCGCAATCGGTCCTAAGAGCAAGCGGAGTGGAAACGTGATTATGATTTCTAACAATAAGTTCTCCGTTCAAAACATGAAATTCAGCATTGACGAAGTTTTGGGCAACAATGGCAGCCATATTTCTAAGGGTGGGATCGCCAAGCTTAAATAAGCGTCAAAATAACTTATGACTAGCCGAAAGGTCACCCAGGTGTGTGTTTTTACCGGGGTGACCTTTTCATTTGTCATATTTATCTATAAGCGCGAATGTCCAAGACTCGAAATTAGGCCGAATCATGAGCTTGGCGATTTT